>Ga0114922_10002457_pt1 | contig 17382 bp, 18 predicted proteins | sample AartaG_FD_100975 | JGI IMG/M metagenome (GOLD analysis project Ga0114922, IMG submission 100975) | Deep subsurface microbial communities from Aarhus Bay to uncover new lineages of life (NeLLi) - Aarhus_00045 metaG | ecosystem: Environmental > Aquatic > Marine > Oceanic > Sediment | place...
TCGAAGGCATGAAAAGAAGAGCCCAGGGCGCTACTGTAGGCGACAACACTGACGAGCTCAGCATTGACGCTGTTGCTCCTAACTCTGACCTTCTGATCATCATCAAAGAAGGCAACACAGACTCCCGCTTCACTATAATCGCTAACGAGAAAAAAATTCCTATGATCGAAGTTGAAAAACAGCTAGACCTTCTTGAGGAATTCAAAAAGATATTTAAAAAATAATTAAAAGTATCTTATCCTTTTTTTGTGAAAAAGAAAGAAATGTCAAATGTTGAGACGCGACCCCTAATTCACGACCCCTAATTCAACTAATTCAATGAGTATGTTCACCTCCACTCAGATCATCCTGGCAGTAATGGTGGCGACCTATATCATCGCCAAATCCTTGAAATTATCAACAGAACTCGCCATGTTCGCAGCCGCACTTACAGGCGCTCTTGCCGGAGGAGCTGGAATCCCGACCAGGCATATCGTAGAAGGAGCCTTTACCTATCTGGATATTATCCTCATTTTTATCTCGGCAACGCTCTTTATGAATCTCCTCAAAGAATCAGGCGGCGTTGCCTACGTCGTCAGGGGAATCCTCCGAAAATTTTACAGAAAAAAAGTTATTCTTTTTGCTCTGATCACTTTGCTTTTGCTGCTTCCAGGCGCTTTAACAGGGGCGGGAAGCGTAACGGTTTTAATAACAGGCGGCATGATTGCAACTGTATTAAGTTATATGGGAATCTCTAAACCAAAAACAGCGGCTATCATCTTTATCCTTGCAGGCCTGAGCGCAGCCGCACCTCCAGTAAGTTTATGGGCAATGCTCACTGCAGCTGGTGTTAACATGCCTTATATGGGATTTTTTCTTCCCCTGCTTCTCCCCTGCCTGATTCTTTCTTTGCTTACTATCTTTATCCTTGGGTGGCGGGGAAGGCCGGTTAATCTGGAAAAAGCACTGAGTGAACTCCCCGAAGCCCCTTCAGAGATGAACTGGACTCGAATCTCACTTCCCTTCCTTGTTTTCTTCTTTCTTGTCCTGGCAGGAAGAATCTGGCCTCATTCTCTCCCTGTTATAGGACTGCCGATGATGTTTATGACAGCCGCCTTTATCAGCTTAGTGCTTTCTCCGGTGAAGTTAAATTTTTTCAAGATTTCAAGAGATACAGTCCACCAGCTCCTTCCTTTGATCGGAACTTTAACATGTGTCGGAATCCTTGTTCAGATCATGACCCTCACAGGAGTGAGGGGGCTTATTGCAATTACAGTGGTCACTCTTCCTCTGATCGTCGTGTTCCTCTCTCTCTTCTTTATCCTCCCGGTATCAGAGGCTGTGCTCATGTGGGGAGCAGCTCCGGTTCTTGGTGTTCCTCTTGTTTTGTTTTTTAACACTATCGGACTCAACCCCATCATTGCCCTGGCCGGAATGAGTGTCATATGGCCTCTGGGGGATGCCCTCCCTCCCACAGCTATTATCGGGCGCCTGACTGTTGAAACCGTAGGGATGAAAGAACCTTACTCCCGCCTATTAAAACACTGCATAATTCCGGCTGCTATCATCATGGCAGTGGGAACTTTGATGGTTATTTTTAGTAAAAAGTTAGGGTTTTTAACACTTATATAAGGAAAAAAGTCATTCATATGAAAAGATTAGAAAAAAATCTCAAACTTAAAAAAATATGGTTCATCTCCCAATTAGTTGAAAATCATGACGGAGTAAGAAGGCAAGTTGTCATTCCTGCGGAAGCAGGAATCCAGAAGAATAAAAAAAACATTTTATAATAGGCTGGATTCCTGCTTCCGCAGGAATGACGAAAGGATAGGAAAGACTTTTCATCAACTAAATGGGAGAAGAGCCAAAAATATATAATCCATATTTATTGGAGGATGGTTTTTACAAATGATTATAACAATCCTTTACTATCTTCTTACCGCTTATATCGCCTTTCTTATGGTTTGGAACCTCCTGAAAAATAAAAAATGGCAGGAGGAAATTCTCTATATAATCGTTCTTTTGCCTTTTTTGTTGAGGTTGTTCCGGCTAAAATGAAGGAGAAATTTTGACCATGATTGGGTTATATCTTCGTAAATGTATTTTTATTATTCTGGGCCTCGTTCTTATGATTTTTGCTGGAGCAAGCTTTTATAAAAGTCGGCACCTCAAAGAGCCCGTTGTTCTGAGCCCTGGGGTAACTCAGGTAAAAAAATTTAGTGATTATTTCCCCGGTATTAAAGGAACCATCAACGATTCAAACATCTATGTTCTGGAAGGATCAAAGCCTGGAGGAACAATCCTCATTCTCGGGGGATCTCATCCTGAAGAGCCAGCAAGCAGGATTACAACCTGGATTCTGACTGAAAATGCCGTGGTGGACCAGGGAAGACTTTTTGTTATCAATTCTGCCAACCGAAGCGGCACCACTGTAACGCGTTTGGGAGGAGCATATCCTCCGGATTTCACAATCCCCACTTCCTGGGGTGGACAAAAATTCCGGATGGGAGACCGCTGGTCAAACCCTCTCGACCAGTGGCCGGATCCTGAAGTTTATATTCATTATCCCAGCCGCCAGGAACTGGCTTATGTTGATATACGTAATTTGAACAGAACATGGCCCGGACGTAAAAACGGGACTCTTACTGAAAAAACCTGCTATGCCATGACCCAGCTCATCCGAGAAGAAAAGGTGGATATCGTGATTGACCTCCATGAGGCAGAACTGCAATATCCTGTTATAAGCACTATAGTGGCTCATGAGAAAGGGCAGGAGCTGGCAGCCCTGGCATCTATGACAATATCAAGCATGGAAGGATTCAACATCGGCATGGAGTATTCTCCTCCGACCCTTCATGGCTTATCACACCGTGAAATCGGCGACCACACACAGGCAATATCTCTTCTTCTGGAAGCTCCTGAGCCCTTCCTGGATGCAACGCGGGGGCGGACAGACAGAAAACTCCTTCTCGAAGGAAAAGATGAATTTATTCATACGGCGGGAAAACACGGTCTCCTTTTCGAGAAAATGGATGATAAAGGGTGGCCTATTGACGTTAGGGTCGGCAGGCACTGTTCAACTATACTTCAGATATTAGAGCTCTGGTCTGAAGAGCAACCAAATAAAGCCGTTTTAGTAAGAGAAGTGCCTCGTTATGACAAGGTAATCGAAAAAGGCGCAGGCAACTTCCTTCATAACCCTGCTAAGGCAAATCCGAAAAAAATCTATTATGAATAAAAACCCACTGGGGAATTGGCGGAGAATCCTTTTCGGGAAAGCTTAAAGATAAACCTATCGAGTAACTTTAACAAAAAGTAAAGTTAAAAATTAAGGCTCTTCTCCCATTTAGTTGATGAAAAGTCTTTCTATCCTTTCGTCATTCCTGCGGAAGCAGGAATCCAGAAGAATAAAAAAAATATTTTATAATAGGCTGGATTCCTGCTTCCGCAGGAATGACAACTTGCCTTCTTACTCCGTCATGATTTTCAACTAATTGGGAGATGAACCTAAAAAGTTAAGTTAAAAATTAAACAGGACTTGAAGAAATACTTTATTCCAGTCTATTGCGGAAAATCAGGACAAGTACCACAAACAAAAAGTAAAAAGCTGAAAGAATAAGAAATGCCGGCTGCTTCTCCCTGGCAAATTGATATATCTTCCCCTTGCCAGCCTGAGGAAGTGGAACCGGGTCCCACTCAAGCCCATACCGCAACACAAGACCCTTGATAAAAAGGAGGTGCACAACCGGGATCTTGCGAGAGGCCATTTCATAGAGAACCCCTCTTTTTCCGACCTGTGGAAATTGTCTGACTCTAACAAGACCCGGCTTTAATTCTAAAATCTTAGAATCCTCTCCAATATTTGACCAGCCTCCGCCTATGTTAATGAAGGCATTAATCCTATCTTTTCCTGCGTACTCCTCATAAAGGCGCATCCTGGCTTTAACATTCCGCTCTAAGTCAGATTCCTGAATAAACAAAATTCCACTTTCTCTTATTTCTTCTTTAAGGAAAGAGCGGCCCTCAGAACTCATGTCCTCCCCTGTATCCTTCTCTCCTCCTAAAGAGAAGCCGATCGGTCTTGTGTCAAATATTCCTGCTTTTAGAAGGCAATTCTGTATATCAAGCCAAAAAAAATCAGGATTATTGGCTCCCCATTGAGACGCTCCTAAGGAGCATATCACAAGAGGTTTTAGATCCATGGCCTTTGCTGCTGAGAGCACAGCTATAATCAAGGCAGGAAAAGAACCTGAAGCCCCTACTGCAACTGTATCCCCTTTCCTAATTCCAGTTTTGTTCAACAGGAAAACCAAAAGAGCAGCAAAATTTGGATTTGTCGTTGTTCTTTTTGCCTCAAGGCTTCCAAGAGAAGTGGTAATAGAAGAAGATTCGAGACCTATTAGTCCAGTCTGATTCAAATCGCCGGTTTTATCAAGAATAAGTTCTTTTTCTTTGTAACATTCCCTCAGTACTGCTATGGATTCTTCCATAGTTCTTGAAGCGCTAAGCATTTCTTTAAAGAGGATTTCCCCCTTTTTTACAGGAAGTAGTTTGACAAGCGCAAAAAATAAAAAACTCAAAAGACAGAGGATAAGGATTATCCTCTGTCTTTTTCCAGCATTCTCTTTAGGAATAATTCTTTTTTGAGCAATTAATAATAATCCAAAAATTCTCATAATAAACCTGAATAATTCATGTTTATAACTAAAGGTAAAGATTGCCGCGTCACTACTCTCCCCGCAAAAACAATATAACTTGATAAATCAAGCCCCTACAGAATATCAATTCTATTTGTATTAATTATCTATTTCACAAATTGTGGGTTTGATGAATCAAACCCCTACAAAAGAAAGTCAAGGGCTTACCACATTAAAATACAAAAGTACTCTTACTAGAAAATAAGTAATAATTGAAACCGTAAGCATAGATGCTAAAGTCGGAAAAAACTTCTGCTTTTCCAGATTGTTTGCAAGAAGTCCAGGAATAAGCCAGCCGATAGCCTTGAGCTCCAACGGAGCAGAGAAAAGATGAGGCAAAAATATAAACCACAGCTGAGCCCAAATTGCTCCAAGAAGGATCATCATCACAAACCTTCTCTTGCCAAAGAGTATGAGATAACGGGATAAAAACTTATATGTATAAAGGCTTAAAACAGCGATAAGAATCGTAGCCAGAACTCTGAGCGGCTTATCAAGATAAAGAGCCATATAAGCAGGAACAATAATCCCTCCGGGAAAAACATCCATGATCTCTACATAAATAACAGCAACAATAAGACCAATTAAAAGAGTTTCAAACGTCATAGGCTCTTCCAACACTCTCCCAGTATTCAACAAGGTCTTGACCAAAACCTCCCATATTGCCCATTCCTACTAACACAGCTTCTCCCTTTACTTTATTCGAAATCTCTACCATGATTTTTTGAGGAGCTTGAGTCTTAAGTACAAACAGCTCTTTTTTTTCAGTAGCCCTCAGCTTTCTCTTAAGGGCATGGGCATGGTCCCCAATGAAGAAAATTTTTTGAAATTCTGGAAAAAACCCATCTTTTAGAGCATTCATCCACTGGATGGTTCTATCTCCCCTGTCTCGTCTGAGATTGAGGAGGCCAACTATTTCTTTACCGCTAAAAAGATTTTTTTTCTGGAGGCTGGATAAGATACGTCGTGTTGATTCTGTATCATTGGCAGCAAAACCGCTGACAAGGTGCCAGCGGTGAGGCGGCGATCCAAAATCCTTGGTCCAGACCTTGAAACTTCCAAAATCAGGCTTGACTCTCTTTATCCCCCGAAGAGCAACTTCCCTGTCTACTCCCAGGAACTCAGTCACAGCCAGGGAAAGGCGGATATTTTCTTCAAATTCAAAACTAGGAAGGTTTTGTTCTGACTCAAAATACTTCCTATAAGAGTTTCTGGAGATTTGAACAAGTTCTGAATTCATTCTTCCTGCAGCCTCCTTGAATACAGGGAAAAATTCCTCTTCAGGCACAAACACAGTACAATTCTCCGGGATAGAAGAAACAAAGCAACGGGCTATCTCCTCCTTTGAGGAATCCATTTGAGCCAAATGGTCAGGACGAACATTGGTTATAATCAAAATTTGAGGATTTAACATCTGGACAGACTCGGCGTAACTGTTTTCAGGATGGATACTCATCAGTTCCAAAACCAGAGCCTGAATCTGCAGTTTTGTGCTTATCTTCAGGATCTTTTTCTCTTCCAGAATTGACACAGAGCCTCTGCGTTTTATCTCTTTCTCTTCACCATCAGGAAAGATGATTGCTGGTTTAGAGCCTGTGGTTTTAGCAAGCACCACAAAACCGGCTTCTCTTAAGCAAGAAGCAATGAGCCTGGTGATGCTCGATTTTCCCCTTGTTCCTGTTACACAGATCCTAAGGGGAATATTTTGTCTTCTTTGAGAAAGAATATACCGCTCTACAAGTAAATAGATAATAAAAAAGGTAACACATGAGCCTGCGAGAAATAATTCTCTAATGAATAAACTCCTTACATATGGCGTCTTATTGAAGCCACAAGAATGGACAATATTGCCGCGCTGCGATCGTAAAAACAATACTACTGGAGGCTTATTCGCCCCTTGCTTTCCTTAATGCTCTCATAAATGTTGAAGAAAATATATTGGAAAAATCCATTCTTTCATATTTTGCTTTTATCATCTCAGAAATAACCTTAAGCATCTGGTCTTTTCCACTGCTTCCCCACAAACACAGCTCATTAACTACCATAAGATTCTGGTTACTAATGGCTTCCTTGGCTTCATCCAGCTTCTTAAAATAAGCGACAGGATCCTCTTTACTGCCTAATATAAGCCCAAGAGCAGATTCCTTCTTTTTAATAAGTTCCATTATTTCCTTACCAGGCAGGTCTTTTTCAAGAAAAATCAGAGGCTTTTTGGAGGTATTCAAGAGAGCCTTTACTTGAGCTGTATTTGCTCCTTTAATCAAGAAGAGTAATCCGCTTTTGTTTGCCGCCCCGAGAATTTTCTTCCCTTCTTCATTCAGTCCTTCTTCGCCAAAAAGAGCAGCTGGATCATCAACAAGGACAAAATAAATGCCTTGTTTTGCCAGGACTTCAGCCCATTTCGGGTCATCACAGAAAGAATTGACTCCTTTGAGACCTAAAATAACCGTGGCCTTTCCCATACGGGAATCCCTGGATACACTCCCGAAAGAAGAAAAGAGGCCAAGTCCCTTAGTTTTTTTAATTTCCTCAGAAGCAGAAAAAAGGCCATTGATTAAATCAATCCTGAGCTTTTCACCAGACAGGTCTTCTTTTTCTTCCAAGACTGAAAACTGCAAATCTACATGTGAATCTTTTGTGTCTCCGTGTTTCTCAATAACATGATCTAAGGGCTCGAATTTGTAATTAAGGAGGTTTTGATATTTGAAATAATATGTCTCATGCCTCATGGGCTGAATAAAATTTTGAGGTTCCGAAGCCATAAGGTCAACTGCCCTGCGAATAAATCTGCCTGTTTTCTTTAAGAGCTCAGGTTGAATAAGATCAGATTCGTCTCGTGGCTGGTGGTATTTTAGAAAAGAATTCTCTGTGATTGCGAAAAAGGCGGGAACTCCCTTCTGTAAAAAGGGAGTGTGGTCAGACCCTCCCGGACCGCCACGGCCAGGCTTGACATAATCCAGCATCTCTTTAGGAAGTTTTTCTTTTAAAAACTTCCATACCTGAGGACCATAATATTTTCCTCCAAAAGAAATTTTCCCACTTCCAAAGCCCACCATATCCATATTAAAATTAACTATTGTTTTCCCAATCGGGTGGGTAGGATGGTCAGCATAATGCCTCGAACCAAGAAGACCCTGTTCTTCACCAGCCCAGAGAGCAAAAATAACCGTCCTCTTTGGCTTGAGAAGGCTAAGCTTCATAACACGAGCAATCTCCATGGTCACTGCAGTCCCGGAAGCATTATCATTAGCGCCATTATAGATATCCCCCATCGGACCGATTCCCAAATGATCCATATGGGCACCGATAACAATATACTCATTTCTTAATTTTTTATCACTTCCTGTAATTTTCGCCAGAACATTCCGCGTAGCCCTTTTTTCATCAAAAATTGCATTAACAGAAACAAAAGCCTTTACGCCGGTCTCTAAGGATTGGGGCTTGGCTTCACTTTCTATTTTTTGAAACAGAAGACGAGTCTCTGTTTTAAGTTCTTTAAAAACAAAATTTATTACTTTATCTTCAATGGACAAAATCACAAAATCGGGTTTATAAAGCTCCTTCTTTGTCCTTACTCCAAAATAACGGCTCTGGCTGGAGGGGGGTCTAAAAACGATTATTCCCAGGGCTCCGTGCTCCTGAGCAGCTTTGATACGATTTTCCATCTTCGCTTCCTCTTCGAGCTTCTTGGCAAGTTTTTTTGGAGAGCCAGTCGTGAACACTACCAATTTTCCTTTCACATCGACTCCATTATAATCATCATACTTTTTTTCAGGTGCATGAATTCCATAGCCGATAAAAACAAGTTCTGCGGTGTAGTGTCCTGAACCGGAATATCTCTGGACCCGCCAGTCTTCCCTGTAATAAAAGTCTCTCCTTGCTTTCTCAGTAATTACCTCAAATTTTACTCCTTCTGCGATGTTTCGATGCTCAATTGTAAAATTCTGGAAGTATGTCCCGTTATCGCCTGCTGGCTCCAATCCCCATTCTTTGAACTTTGAAGCGATATATTCCTCAGCTTTCACAGCACCTGGCTGTCCGCTCTTGCGTCCCTGCATAAAATCACAAGCTAAAACTTTGATGTAACTCCATGCCTTCTGTTCATCAAAAGTAACCTTTTTATCCTTGGATAAAGCCGGAGTAACTAAAAGTAAGAATACGAGCAAATAACCCAAATATTTTTTCACGGGAAACCTCCTTAGAAAGAATTTTAAAAGTATACTATTATATCGGAATAAAGGAAAAAAAAGAAAACTGTTTTTTGCGTATCATAACAATTGAGGTTATAATTTATGGTTCATCTCCCATTTAGTTGGCAAAATAATATAAGAGACATATAATTACGCTGTCATCCGCACTCCTTTTTGTCATTCCCGCGGAAGCGGGAATCTAGAAATATGAAAAAGTTTTACGTTTATATCCTTTGCAGTAAACGAAATGGCACTTTATATACAGGTGTTACTTCTGATTAAGTATAAGGAGACAGCTTTTTATGAATTTAAGATATTTATGGAGAGTGTTTGTTAAGGTAGCAATTTCGGTTGTTTTTGGAGGCTTTTTTTATTTTTTTTGGTTGGCTGCTTTCCTTCTTGTTGACATTCCGGACAGTTCTGTCTTGAAATTCTTCTTCTGGATTTTAACTCCCATAATAACAGCATTGGGCTTCGCAGCAGGCATTGTTATATACGAACGGATAGCCAGCAAATACAGAAGCAAACTTTTAAACATCTTCATATGGCCTTTGATCGGATGTTCAATTGGAGCAGGAGTTGTTTATTGGTTCGGCCCTATGCTAATTGTTTTTGGAATGTTTGTTGCTGGAACAGTAAGCATTACTCTTAGAGAAGTGGTTTTGAGTTCAAAAACGCACAATAATTAATAGAAAGCCTGATACAGCATAAAGGGGACAAATGGATTCCGTGGAAAAATCCATACCTTTAGGGACTATCGTTTTTTAAAAGGCGAAAAAATCCATTTAGCGCTTGTGCCGGACCAGGTGCCTGACTCCTTCTAAAAACATATCAATATTCTTGAGTGAGACATAGATATGGGTTGAAACTCTTACACCATAAGTTCCGGCTTGCTTATTCCCGATCGTCCGGACAACAATATTGTATTTTTCTCTGACATAATTGACTATCTTTTTTGGCTCAACTCCTTCTATGGAAAAAGCAGTCAGGCCTCCGCTGAGATAGGGATCTTCTGATGTATGCAATTTGACTCCAGGAATTTTCTTTAATTCTCTTTTTAAGTAGCCTGCAAGAGTCTTGATCCTTCTCTCTATTCTTTCCTTACCGATAGCATTCTGAAAGTTAATAGCTTCTCCTAGTGCAATAGTAAGGGCGTCAGCTCTCTGACCGAGAGTCTCATATTTTCTTGCATTCTCGTACCTGTCCCAGCCGCCTGAGGCAATGGTCGGCCACAGCTTATCCTGAGCTTCTTTCCTGACATAAAGCATGCCTACTCCTGTGGGAGCCCCAAGCCACTTGTAAGGACTAGTGGCAAAATAATCTATCCCTAACTCCTTCATGTTTAGATTCAGCATACCTATCCCGTGTGCACTGTCAGCAAGCACAAGGACTCCTTTTTCATGAGCCATTTTGCTCAACTCCTTTAGTGGAGCTATCAGCCCTGATATATAGATCGTATGGCTGATACTGATCACTTTAGTCCTTGGAGTTATGGCTTCTTGAAAGGCACTCACAATTTCATCAGTATTTTTTGGAGGAAGACCAATAGGAACTTCTTTAATTTTAATGCCGTATCTTTTCTCTTTAAGCTTCCATGGATGGGTTCCCCCCGGATGTTCCATGGTTGAAAGCAGGACCTCGTCTCCTTCTTTTAAATCCAGCCCATTGGCGACAAAGTTCATCCCTTCTGTTGTGTTTCTCGTGATAACAATTTCATCAGGAGAGGCATGGACAAATCTTGCAAGCTTGGTACGAACCTCCTCTTTTTTCCTGGGGATAAAATTATAAACATCAAACGGGTTTGTGACCTGGACTTTAAAATATCTTATAAGAGTGTTAAAAACAGGTTTGGGCATAGGTCCAACTGTTCCATTATTCATCATGATGAGACCGTCCTGGAAAAGAAAATGTTTACCTAAGGCTTCCCAGTAAACTCCATCCGGAGATTCATCCTCTATGTATTTCTGGTTCAAAGAAGTAATACTTTGATAAACCGATGCATTTAACTTACTAAGAGCAGACACAGAAAGGACTGAACCTGCAAGCATGTATTTAACAAAGTCTCTTCTTGAAAACTCCTTATAATGTTTGACGATTTCGGATTGATTGTTTTTATTCATATTAATCCTCCTTCCTTGAATGTAATCCATTTTATTCACAATGATTCTGGCCTGTCAAACAAAATGGTTAATTGGAAACAGCACAAAACTTACATGCAGAAAAAATGTCACTTATTATCGGGGAACAACTCTTGCTTTTTAATTCATATACTTCTGGATATAGTCAAAAATATCTTTCGCTTGAAATTGATTGATTTTTCCCATAATAATCAAGATGCGATTTTTAAAATGTGAAACAAAAATTATTTTCCCCTTACTGTCTTTCACCTTAAAAAGTTCATCACCAACAGGATTAAAATTTTTATATCTTTGGCTTTCTTTGAAGCTTGTTTTTACTTCAATAAACCTATTCTGGCCTTCTTCACTATTTTTATAACTAAATAGAAAAATACTATAGCCAGTCTTATAATCACCTTTTACTCCCTTTTTTAGGCCAAAAATATCTTGAGTGAAAAATGGATAGCTGTTGTACAATCCCAGGTTTCCCTTGAAATATTTTATGCTCGGTTTCACTAAATCTTTCTCTGGCAGCATGGATACTAAAAGAGGTCTTTTCCCCTTGGTTTTAATTTTTGCCTCCACTGCCCGCGCAATCTCCTGCAGCCCTCTTACTGTTTCCTCATCTTCATCAAATCCAGTAAGGGTTACTAAAAAATTCCCCTTCCAGAGATTCATATAATAATCTTCAAGCTGCGCCATGTCGCCCAAAGATAACTCTTTGCCTTCGGTGCTGGTTTTAAAAGTGTAAATCCCGTAGGCACTTTCAGAATCTAACATTTCAAAAATTTCAACAGATATTGATTTTCCATTCTTATTACGGAAATCCTGAACAATAACCTGTTTAAAGCCGTATTCATGGTATATTTCAGCTCCCCCGTTTATATATAAAAACAAATCTTCCCCTTTGTATTCCTGAGGAGAGCCGTCTCTTTTCCATTCCCCTATATCTTTTTCTTCTGGTAAGAATTGAGAGAGATCGTTCTGAAGGGAAAACGGTTTTTCTGAAGCATGAAGAAGAAACACAAAGCTGGATATAGATAAAATAACAGATAAAAAAATGTTTCTAAGACGCATTTTTTTTCAAGATTCCCGAGCTTCGCTCGAAATGACAATAAATATTCAATTTTTAATATACAGCATACAATTTATACTTTTATTTCCTTAATCTTCACCTTTTTGAGGTTAATCTCCCCGAGTTTCTGCTCATATCCTCGGTTTATCATTATAATATCCCTGGCATTCAGACCCCATAGAGTTGTGCAGTAGGCATCAATAGCTACTCTATCAGCTCCTGCAACAATTTTTTGAGGTTTGATAAGCTTACCCGGGCCAAAAGGGCCGTTAGTCGTAATAAACTCAGTAGCATCCACAATGTTAAGATTTGGCTTTATTACAGTATTTAAATCGACAATGCACTGGTCAAGATGTTCGATAGCACTTCTTTCTGTCTTCCACCCTTCCTTATGGAAAGTCCTGTTATTCTTGCGGAAATTCAAACCCATTAAATTTTTCATAGTTCCTGTAAATTTATTTCCTGCATGATCCTTTGTAACAGGCATATTGATAAAGACATCATTGCTATAGAGTTCTTTCATGACTTGTGCTTCTTTGAGAGCTTTACCATCAGATACTTGCACTGGCTTATAGAGGGATTCATCATCCATATTTATTAATTTTAAATTAACGCCCTCCTCTTCCACAACTTGAGCCAGGCCTGTTCCTTCCCAGTGCTTCTTTGTCAGCCAGGAGAGGCAGTTTATCTCCTTTGCCCCTGCTTTATTGCACATTCTTATAACAGCACGGACTATCTCAGGTTTAGTATAGGTCCCAGGGTGTCTGCTTTGAGTATTTGGAAGAATAGCCACTTTAGAATTTTTCGGAACAAACTTCTTTATGCCTCCAAGAAGCTCTATTGCTCTGGTTGTACTGTTTAAATAATCACTTCCAGAGACAACAGCTATATCTATTTTTTCCTCTCCGAAAGCACAAATAGAACCATCAACCAACTGGTATATGGCACTGCTTCCTACTGCAGCGGAAAATCCGATTTTTGCACTCTTTTTGACAAACTCTCTTCTACCTATTTTATTTGCCATCAAACCACTCCTTTATTAGATTTTTTTAAATTCTCTCATATTTTACGCACAAGGTTCAAGTCACATGTATTAAGATAAGCATCTTTATTTCCGTGATAGGTAATGCTTTTGGGGACAGCCGAGTATCCACGACTATTAAAGAAGCCAATCCTAAAAAAATCCTCTCTTTCATAAGAAAATTATCTGAGTCAGCCACTATGTTACAGCTGAAAGATGCACTATTGCAAGGAGCGTAAATTGAGGAAGGAGATGAGAAAATGAAAAGTAAATTATGGACTCAAACATTTAATGAAGTCAAAAACAATACGACATAAAGCGGCATAATACGGCAACAAACGACATTTTGAGAAAAAAGCTGGACACAGAATAAAATAATTTTTTATATCTAGTAAAAAGAAAAGAGGCATGTGGAAGCTGAGGAATCTTGGCTTCCCGGGGTTGGATATGACGCTTAGCGTCATATAGCCTCTTTACATAGAAGTTTGAGGGGAAAAGAAAATTTCAGGGGGTGGTGGAGGGTCAATTGGAGGTTATATGTCAGATTTGTGAATTTTGGGATGAAAGGATGGTTTGTCCGAGTGAAGATCTTAGAAATCTTTACAAAAAGAAAATGGACGAAGGAGAGGATTTTAATTTTCCGGAGGGAAATGGCTTAAAAAAATTAAACGAGATCTGCTCAAAATGCAAAATGCCGTTAGTAATAAATGTAAAGAGATGTCCTGTTTGTGAGAGTACTAACATTCAGACCGGGATAGCGAGTGTAAACCTTGGCTATGTTCAGACATATAATTACCACTGCGTTCAATGTAAGCGGATTCTATATTCTCATATAAAAATTTTATAATAATAAAGAGGGAATTCTCAGGAAAGGAAGGAAAAATGCCTGAGAAAATAAAATGTCCTATGTGTGGAGAAAATATGGAGGAAATAATACGTAAAATAGCTGTGGGGACAGGACGCGGCCTAAAACGTCCAACAGAAGAAAAACATTATAAATACAAATGCCTTAACAGTGAATGTGTTTACTATGGAAAAGAATTCTATGAGAGTGAGTTATAAGAGTAGCTGCAACCTTTCGAGCTGAAAATCGTCTAAATGAATGGAAGTGAATTAAAGCTATCCAGAGAGGGGTTGACAGGATTAATGGTATTTAATTAAAATTAAAATAGATGTTAAAGGAGGGAGATCCCAAGCGAAGCGTTATGAAAACTCATGAATTATTAACAATTGGATACGAAGGACGAGAAATTGATGAGTTTGTTGTTAGTTTAAAGCAATTTAATATTTCTCGTTTAATTGATGTAAGGGAAATTCCCCTTTCAAGAAAAAGTGGCTTTTCAAAATCTTCTTTAAGAGAAAGGCTTGAAAATGAAAACATACAATATGTCCATATAAAAGCTCTCGGAAGCCCTTCTTCCATTCGCAAAAAGTTAAAATCCAGCGGAAATTATAAGTTTTTCTTCAAGGAGTATTCAGGATATTTGTCAGGAAATATCGACGCCATAAAGGAATTGTATCAATATATTTCTGATGGTATTAATTGTATCATGTGTTTTGAACGCTTCCCGGACAAGTGTCATCGTTCTGTGATTATCGATAAAATTCAAGAGTATGATGGGAACAGATTAAAAATTAAGCATATTTAGAGTACCTTGAGACTCGAGAAAAAGCGAATTCTTATCACTGTTAAGGCCTATCCTAATCCCAGTAAAAAATATGGCGAAACCGTATGTTGTGCAGGCGTTGACTTAAACAATTCACAATTGGTTCGTCTCTATCCTATTTCTTACCGTGATCTTGATGACAAGCAGAAATTCAAAAAATATAGCATTATAGAAGTCGATTGTTCTCCATCATCAGATGATAGGAGACCAGAGAGCTTTCGGGTCAAGTCAGATACGATTAAGGTGATAGATTGGCTTGATACAGAAAAGGGCAAATGGGAAAAACGAAAATCTATTGTTTTGAAATTACCTGTTAAATCAATGTGTCAAGTTAAAAAGGACTCTGAAGAAAGCGACCTTTCATTGGGTTTTATAAAGCCAGAGAACATTTCCTTTGAATGGGAGAAACATAGCTTATCCGATCAGAAAGCACGCGAAGCCTGTTACGCTCAATTGAGTTTTTTTGATAAAAATAAAGAGGCAATCGAAGAAATTCCTTTTAGTTTCTACTACAAATTTAAATGCCCTGGAATATTTTCTTGTCCAGGGCATAAATTGTCAATTATAGATTGGGAAATAGGGCAAGCTTATCGGAATTGGCGGTCAAAATACCGAACAGAAGAAATCATATTGGAGAAAATTCAGCAGCGGTGGCTTGATATAGCTAATACGACAAAGAAAAATGTTTATTTCTATGTTGGTAATATGAAAAGGTTTCGTAATATATTCATGGTACTGGGTGTATTTTTTCCTTCTACGAAAAATAGCTGATATTTTTCAAAATTGGATATGTCAAGTATATAATCGTCACTAATTATTATGCCACGCCGAAGAGAAGGCCCCACCCGAAACAAACAAACCGGTTACTACTTCTTTGACGAGTATGTCGGGATCGAAAAAGACAAAAGAGTGAACTTACAAACCAGCCAAGGAAATTCGGCGTCCTGCACCCGTCTCCCGGCGCTTCGCCCGTATGAGCGGCTTGAGATGTGGGATTGAGGGATTTATTAAAATAGGCATAATAATAACAGGCTAAGCATTATTCTAAATAATGTTAATCTCCTCATATGAAGAGGATGCGAAGTTTCGGATATCCTAAGAATTAGATGATTTGAGGAGTATTGTGATAGAATACGGCCAGTCCAGCGAAAGGAGGAAAGATATGAGTAAAAAATCAACCTGTAAATTATGTAAAAGAGATGCAGAGGAAACAAGTGTCACAGGAGTTGATGGGTACTATTTAGATTGTGAGAAATGCTGTAAATATCTATTCCATGAATTTCTTGAGCAGGATTATGAGAAGCTTCTAAAGGACAAAGAGATGAGAGAAAAGCTCTCTGTGTATACCAAAAGGCATTTTGAGATTACTGGAGTACCAGCAGATTTAGATAACCCCGACACGATTGAACTGAAAATAGAAGAGTTTAATAAAAAGCATAAAGAGTAATAATTAAATCCTACCCTATAAGCACAAGTGAATGGATTTATATGGGCTGTAGTCCAGTTCTTTGGTGCAGATTGGCGCTGATAAGGTTGATTGCACTAGAAACTTATGGTATAGATTATATTAGGGGTGGAAAATAAAAACATTATTAAATTTGAGGAATATAAATCTGGACAATATACCTCTCTTTGCTTTATTCTCTTGACCTATAATTCTAAATGCTTCGCAACACTATATGAAGTATGAGTGAACCAGTTAAAAAACCAATTTTTCGATGGGCAGGTGGGAAAAGTTGGCTTCTAAAATATTTACATAAATTTTTACCAGACGAGTATAAAAACTACCATGAGCCGTTTCTGGGAGGAGCTTCTATATTCTTCCATTTGAGGCCAGAAAGAATGTCTTACTTATCAGACATTAATGCTGATCTGATAAATGCTTATTGTGGAATTCAAAATAATGTTGAGGAAGTGATAAGCATTTTGAAGCAGTTTAGAAACACAGAAAAAGAATATTATAGAATTAGAGATATAATTTTTCATAAATCTATTGAGAAAGCTGCTCAATTTATTTTCCTGAATCGAACCAGTTTTAATGGAATTTATAGAGTAAATTTAAATGGGAATTACAACGTCCCTTACGGATTTAAAAAATATAAAAAGCTTTTTGATTTTGTCAAATTTAGAGAAGCCAGTGTTCTTTTAAAGAAAGCACAATTATCATGCTATGATTTTGAGAATTCTTTGAAATATGTAGATGAGGGAGATTTAGTTTTTTTAGATCCACCATATACAGAATCGCATATAAAAAACGGATTTATTAAATACAACCATACATTATTTTCTTGGGATGATCAGATACGGTTAGCATCTTTTATTGAGAAAACAATAAGAAAAAAGGCTTTTTTTATATTGACAAATGCCGAACATGAAGCTGTTAAAGATCTGTTCGGAAGATTTTGCTCTCCAATTTCAATTAGGAGAGCAAATGTCATCGGTGGGAAAAACGCCAAACGAGGAGTAATAGAGGAATATCTCTTTACTAACACAATTTAAAAAGGGGGTATTATGGGAGTAGATTTCTTAAAAAATATTGAAAGCATTTCATCAAGGTCTATCAATTTAAAAAAGTCTCCATATATTTTCAAGACAATCAAACCTAATAAAAAAGAAGAATTTGAGAATGAATTAAA
>Ga0114922_10002458_pt1 | contig 17380 bp, 14 predicted proteins | sample AartaG_FD_100975 | JGI IMG/M metagenome (GOLD analysis project Ga0114922, IMG submission 100975) | Deep subsurface microbial communities from Aarhus Bay to uncover new lineages of life (NeLLi) - Aarhus_00045 metaG | ecosystem: Environmental > Aquatic > Marine > Oceanic > Sediment | place...
GTATAATTATATCGTCGGGTATCCGTTTGAGACGCTGGACGATCTCAAGGCGACGGTGCAGCTTGCAGTGCAAATCTTGGACGAGAATCCGCATGCCAACAACAGCACGTTTTATCTGCTGACGCCCTATCCGGGGACGGAAATTGCCGATGCGTATTATCAGAGCTATTTGCCGGACAGGCTGCGGGATTGGGCGGATTTCGGACGGTACAATTTCGATGCTGCCTGGCACTCGGCCGGCCGGATGAAATTGTACGAGAGAATCTGCTTTTCGTCAAAATTTGTCGGCAAGAAGTTACTGTCGATTTTTCCCGACGATGCCGATCTGAGGCAGTTGGTGAATATTATGTCCGAGAAATGGAGGAACTTCGATTTTGACGACGATGGCGAATGGCAGGCGTTGGAGGATGAGGCCTGGCAGGTCTTGCAGAAGTTGTTTGGTGAAAATGCGTATTAGGCACTCTAACAAAACCTCTATTATGTCACCCTGAGCCCTTCGCTTTGCTCGAGGGTAAACTGCGTGAAGGGTCTCCATTTGGTTCCCAGAACGAGATTCTTCGCTTCGCTCAGAATGACAAACATGCGTCACCGTAGTTTTGTTAGAGTGCTTTAGACAGGCACAGATTGGAAAATGACGTTTGATAAGAAAATAGTCTTGATTCAGCTTCCCAGTCCTTTTTTGTTGGTGGAGAAATGGATTGCGCCTCTGCATTTATATTGTCTGCAGGCGTTTTTAAGGCAGAGGGGATTCGAAAATGTCAGCGTGGTCAACCTGGGCGGGATCGAAGACTATACCCGTGAAATCCCCGCAGACGGCGATTTCTACGGCATATCCATCTTCACGCCTCAATATCGGTCGGCGTGTGAGGTTAGCGAGTACATAAAAAACCATCTGGGCGGGATCGTCATCGGAGGCGGGCATCATATTACCGCCCTGCCGGAAGAATCGCTGCGAAACTCCGGCATCGACATTGCGGTTATGGGGGAAGGGGAGCTTTCGCTGTTTGAGATTGTAACGTGCAAAGATCTGCAAGACATTCCCGGCATTGCGTATAAGGAGAATTCTCACATTGTCTGCAATCCGCCTCGACCGTTTCATCCGAATCTCGACGAGTTTCCCTTCCCGGACATCGACGAAATAGATTTTCAACAGTACCCCGGCATGATTCTGGACAAGAACGCCGGCACTTATGAGATGTCTATTATCACCTCCCGCGGCTGTCCGTATGATTGTGCGTTCTGTGCCTCCAAGGCGTTTTGGAAACGGACGGTGCGGTTCCACAGCGCCGACTATATGATGAACGCGATCGATGCCCTGCATGACCGGGGTATAAACGAGTTCAGATTTGTGGACGACAATTTCGATTTGAACAAGCCGCGGCTGCGGAAAATCCTGGCCCGCCTGAAAGACAGGCAAAGCAAATGGTCCTGCGGCATGAGAAGCGAAAACGTGACCCACCAGACCATGGCGATGATGAAAGAAAGCGGTCTGACCGAAGTGTCGCTGGGCATCGAATCCGCCTCGAACAAAATTCTCAAACTCATAAACAAAAGAGAAACCGTTGAGACGCACATCCGCGCCATAGAGATTATCAAGCAATATGACATCGACATCAAAGCCTTTCTGATGAGCCATCTGCCCGGCGAAGATCAGAGCACCGTCGATGAAACGGTGCGGTTCGTTCGGGACCAACCTATCGATTGCTATACGGTCAGTACGTTTGTACCGTTTCCCGGAACGGACATTTGGCAGCATCCGGAACGTTACGGCTATTCGTTCGACAGGAACCAGTCTTATGACGCCTTCGCCTGCTTGAATAACAATAACGACAACCTTTCGGTATCCTGCGATGCGGAAAAGACGTCGCGTTACCATAAGCAGTTGTTCGACGCTTGTGCCGAAAAGAACACCGGCGTGCGCTCGCTCCACGTAGCGCAAAACCTCGATCGGGTGAGTTGTTGGAAAGAGGCGCTTTGAGCGGGATGTAAACTTGACTAAAATCATATTTGTCTGTACATTGTGATCATGAGAAAGCACTATGACTTTACCACCATGAAGGGACGTAAAAATCCCTATACCAAATACCTCAAGCAACCCGTTACGATACGCCTGGATCGGGATACGGTGACGTATTTTAAGTCGTTGTCGACAGAGACGGGAATCCCGTATCAAACCCTGATCAATCTGTATCTCAGAGATTGTGCAGTACAGCAACGGAAACTACGAACGAAATGGGCGACATAGCAAGACCGAATAGGTAGGTACAGCCTACCCTACTTCTGCGCTGGAAAAAAATCAAAGAGTAAAAAGCAAATAGTAAAATTACATATAAAAATTTAAAAATCGAAAAACAATCTCTGTAATACTATCGTGTAATTCTTTGCTTTTAAACCATCTGAGTACCTCTCTCGACTATCGTCGAGAAAGGTGCCACCCTACGTATTTCTTTTTGACAGGATCACGGGATTGCCAGGATTTCACGTAAAGTTATAACGTTAAAATTTGCGTGCATCTGCGGTTTCAAGATTTATGATTTAGTCGAATTGTTTTCGTCGTCTGGCGGGGGGGATGTTGAGGATGGAACGGTATTTGGCGACGGTGCGTCGGGCGACGGTGAGGCCGCGTTTGGTTAATTCCGCCGCCAGTTGATCGTCGTTCCAGGGATTCTTCTTGTCTTCGTGATCGACGATCTCCCGGAGTTTTGCTTTGATGGCGTCCCAACTGACGCTTTCGCCGCCGGCCGTCTCGATGCCGCCGGAAAAAAAGGACCGCAGCGGATAAATGCCGATGGGCGTCTGCATATACTTGCCGGAGACAGCACGCGAAACCGTACCGACGTGAATGCCCAGGACGTCGGCGACATCGACCATGGGCAGCGGTCTGAGGTGTTGGGGACCGTGATCGAAGAATTCGCGTTGGGATTTGAGTACGTGATGCACCACCCGCAGCAGCGTCGTTTTACGCTGTTCGATGGATTCGATAATCCAGCGGGCCGAGCGGATGTTGTTCTGCAGAAATTCCTTGGCGTCCTGCGGTAATTTGCCCTGCTTGACCATCTTGGCATACATGGTATTGATACGCAGGTTGGGGCTGCTGCCGTCGCTCAGCCGGGCGGTATAGGTGTCATTGTCCTCGTCGTAGTCCACAATGATATCGGGCATGATGTAAGGCGTTTCGTGACGGCCGACCTGCAGACCGGGGCGCAGGTCCAGGCGGGAGATGACTTTGACGGCTTCCTGGATCACGGCGATGCTCTTGCCGGTTCTTTTCGCCACCAGCGGATAACGATTCATTTCAATATCCTTGAGATGGTTTTTGACCAGTTCGATTTCCAGGCTGCGGTCCTCGGTTTCGCTCACCAGTTGCAGCGCCATGCATTCCGCCAGGTCGCGGGCGCCCACGCCGGTCGGCTCCAGGGTCTGCACCAATTGCAGCGCCTCGGCCCATTGCGCCGGTTTGACCTCCGGAGCGCGCTCATGTAAGGATTCGAGGGGTACGGACAGGTAGCCGGAATCATCGATATGATCGATGAGGATTGCCCCCGCGCGCTGAATCGCCTGCTTACATTCGATAAACGCCCACTGCCCGTGCAGAAACTCATTCAACGATTGGGCCGGGGCGGCGGTATTTTGCATTGCTTCCAGTTTACCGTCGCGCTCGCCGTTACCGGAGCGGGCTCGTACCTGCAGGCTCCGCTGGAGATAGTCGTTGTAATCGTCGCCGACATTATCCAGTCGTTCGAATTCTTTGGTCTTATTGCGATCTTCTCCGATTCGAAGGACACGTTCGGAGTCCGTTACGGTTTCGGTACCTGTCTCGCTGCTCGGATCGGTCTGGATTTCCTCAAAGTCAACCGGTTCTTCCTGCTCCAGTACGGGATTGGCGAGCATTTCCTGTTCGATGCGTTCCTGGAGTGCCAACAGAGGCAGTTGCAGAATCTCCATCGATTGGATCATCCGCGGCGCGAGCACCATCCGCTGCTCCATCGCCATGTGTTGTGAGGTATCCAGACGCATCAAAAAAAATCCTAAATCCTAATCTCTAAATCCTAAACAAATTCAAATGACCGAAATTCAAATGATCAAAACGGTATGCTGGCGCGCACAGCGAGATAGATGGTAACCGGTCGCTGGCGCTTCCGGCTCTTTGCCAGGTTGTATTTCTTTCTTCGTTATTCGGTTATTCGTCATTGATTCGTCATTCGAGCTTCGTCATTCGTCATTATTATCTTCATCCATCCCCCGCTTCGCAGCGGGGGCTTTTTATAGGGCCTTGTCGATTCCATGTGACATGACCGTTTCCTGCATATCTATCGTCAAGTTACATATCCTTATTTGGTCTAAAATCGACGGCCGATTATTCTCTTTTTCTTGCTGTAAACTGTGAACTGTCAACGGTGAACTTTAATCTTTACATAGGCATTCGGCCTTCGATGGCATCGCTGAGCATGTTTTTATTGGCATATTCAATACTGCCGCCGGTGGCGAGTCCGCGGGCCAACCGTGTGATTTTCACCTCTGTCTCGGCCAGCAGAGAACTGATATACAGTGCCGTACCGTCCCCTTCCATGTTCGGATTGGTGGCCATTACCAACTCTTTTATGCTACCCTCCTCCACTCGCTTGACCAGGGCGTCAATTGTTACATCGTCCGGAGTGACGCCTTCCAGGGGAGCGATCCGGCCCAGCAGAACGTGATAGCCCCAGTTACAAATCCCGGTCTCTTCCAGAGAGATCAAGTCGCCGGGCTGCTCTACGACGCAGATTACCGAATGATCCCGCCGTTCGTCGCGGCAGATTTCACACAACTCCTGCTCACTGAGATTATAGCAGCGGGAACAGTTGCGGATCCGGGTCTTGACCGACTGAATCGCCTGGGCCAGGGCCAGGGCCTCCTCTTTGGGCTGCTTGAGCACAAAATAGGCGATCCGCTCCGCCGAGCGCGGGCCAATCCCCGGCAGTTTGGCAAACTGCTCCATCAACTGCTTCATACTTTCGGTATGTGCCTTGCTCATCCCAATAAACTGCCGAGTTGCTCCAGTCCTTTCATATCCAGACCCCCCGTCAACTTCATCATTTCCTGTTTCATTTCCTCCTGGCTCTTTTGATACGCGGCGCTGACGGCCGCCTTGATCAGGTCCTCCAGCATCTCGACGTCATCGGCATTGACCGCCGCCGGCTCGATCTGGATATCCACTAATTCCCCTTTGCCGTTGACCTGAGCGGTCACCATGCCCCCGCCGCTGCTGGACTCGACAATCTTATTTTGCAGCTCCTCCTGCATCTTCTGCATGTTCTCCCGGATATCTTTCAACTGCCCGAACATCTTCGTTATGTCGCCAAATCCCATCATGTTTAATCCTTACTTTCGGTTTCTCTTTTACCTGAGCTTATTTCTAACAGTTTTTGTATCTCGTCCTTGATTTTAGGGAGTCGATTCTGAATTGTTTGCCAAACCAGTTCGTACTTAATGCCGAAATAAAAATGGATGAGTTTATCTCGCATACCCGCCATCTCTTTCCAGGGAATATCCGGGTATTGTTGTCGGACCGGTTCGGGTATATGTTTAGACGCTTCTCCTATAATTTCAAGTTTACGAACAACGGCACTGGAGGTTTTATCATCGGATCGAAACGTAGTAAAATCCATCCCCTGGATGAAGTTTTCAATTGCTTCCAAGGCTTCAAGAATATCTTTGATGTATAGGATATAATCTCTCATATATATTCTGCTTCTTCCAGGATTCGTGTCTTTAATTCTTCTCTAATCGCATCGATAGGAACCAGATCGACGGGACAGTTCAGTTTCTCTTCGAGCAAATTAGATAAACCGATAAAATCAAACAAATCGGCTTCCGGTGTAAATTCAACTAAAACATCCACGTCGCTTTGCGTGGTATGTTCTGCCCGGACATAGGACCCGAAAATTCCTTTGATCTGTGCACGGAACTCCAGGAGAGCTTGATTCTGTAGTTTCTCTAATATTTTCAATATATTCGTTTTATTCACATCATTCCCCTATTCTGTCAATTTTTCGGACTCTGCCGCCCAGGGCCTGCTGCACTTTTTGGACCTGCGGATCCGCCATTGCCGAATTGATTTCCTGCTGACTGAGTTTTGCGCCGGGGGAGCGTTTCGTGGCGCCCGCGGTCTCTTTAGGAGGTTTCCCGGCAGTCCGCGATATCTTTACCTTAACCGGTCGCGTCAGAACACCGGCCAGCGCATGTTCAATATCTTTGACCAGGCTGGCCCGGCTTTCGAGCATTCGGCCTATGCCGTCGTCTTTTGCATACTCCAGGGTGATTTGACCATTTTGCCATTCCAGGGGCCGCGACGGCTTTACATAGCGTACCAGGCTATTATTCACTCCTGCCAGAATTTCCTCCCAATGCTCCAAGAGGTATTCGAGGGTCAAGTCGTCCGGCAGGTCCGGCTTTTTCGTAGTCGTGGTTTGTGGTTTGTTTGGGGTTTGCCTTGGGGGGCGGGCAGAATTCGCAGTCGTACCATGCGGTGGGGGGGCGGATTTCGTTTTACTTGCCGTTACGGTCTGGTGATTTGTTTGCCTGGTTGATACATTCATGTCCTGCGTTCCCTGCAAACCATGCAATTGTTCCAGCAGTGTTTTGGTATCACTGAAACGATCGTTGGCCGTCAGTCGAACCAGGGCCGCCTCGAAGAGCGGTCGTCCGGTATCGCTGGCTTTGAGCGACCGACGGAGTTCCTCCATTACCGTGATGTTATAAACCAGCGCCGCCTCGTCGAAGCGTTTCGATTGATCGACCATCGCTTGCCGCACCGAGGCCTCGTCCACATCCACCAGGTCCGTATCCGCCGGACAATGACGGAAGATGAGCAGATCCCGAAAATGTTCCTGCAGGGCCTGGGCCAAAGGCTCCAGCGCCAGGCCTTCTCCCAAAGCGGCATCCGCCTGGGTGAGAACCGCACCGATATCGCCCCCGCTGATCGCATCGGACAGGGCAGCAATCCTCTCGGAGCGCGGCGTCCCTAAAAGTTCCGCCAGAAGCTCCAGTGTCAGTTTGCCTTCCGACATACTCAAGAGTTGATCCAGCAGACTTAACGCATCCCGCATGGAACCATTGGCCAACCTCGCCACCCGACGCACCAAGGCGTCTTCGGCCTGGATTCCTTCGGCGGCGAGGATCTTCTGTAATTGTGCCGCTATTTCCTTCGGCTGAATATTACGAAAATCAAACCGCTGACAACGCGATTGGATCGTAGCCAGGACCTTATTCGGCTCTGTGGTCGCCAGGATGAATTTCACGTGCTCCGGCGGCTCTTCCAGAGTCTTTAGCAACGCGTTAAACGCACTGACCGAGAGCATGTGCACTTCGTCGATAATGTAGATTTTAAACCGCGCACGAGCCGGGCGATAGATCGAGTTCTGGCGAAGCTCGCGGATGTGCTCTACCCCCGTATTCGAAGCGCCGTCGATTTCCAGGACGTCGATGTCTTCGCCTTCATGGATCGCCTGGCAGCTTTCGCATTCGCAGCAGGGAGTGGGAGTCGGCGTATCGGATTTCAGGCAGTTCAGCGCCTTGGCCAGTATCCGCGCCATCGTGGTTTTCCCCACGCCCCGCGTGCCGGTAAACAGATACGCATGCGCCACCCGATCCGTTGCGATCGCGTTCTTCAGCGTCCGCGCAGATGCTTCCTGTCCGACCACGTCGTCAAACGTTTGCGAGCGATACCGCCTGGCCAACACCGTATAAGACATATCCGTTTCTTCTTCCCTAATCCTTAAACTAAACCAGCCGGCGCCGCACTTGCGATGGGTGGCACCCCCAAGCGAGTCCGCGAGCTTGGGGGTGGTTTCACTTGGCTTATTGCCTCAAAGGCTCTAAGACTCTAAGAGATATTTTTCTTTGAGCCTTTGCGACTTCGAGGCAAAATTGTGTGTTTATTGCGCATAGTTTCATCACCAAGAAACCAAACCCTGAAACAAAAAAAAGGCCGTGCACTTTTCTTCGAATCAACCTCAACGAGTTTGCGATCACAGCCGGCTCCCGCCAGGTGATTCCACGGCACAACAGGCGAAGACGCTTATGGCTGCTCCGTTCCCGGCCTGACCAGATTCACGCTGCCCGCTTGCATGGGACCCGGCGATCAACACTACTTATGATCGTAGAGGCTCGTCTTGGCCGACCCTCGAAAAAGAATTCCGCCTCGCTATAGCGGATTGCGAGTACAGGGTACCGCTAACACCCCGCCTAGCACGGCCAATACCATGATATTTAACACTGCCGCCAAAACGTACCAACGACCGCAGAATCGCTCGGTACAAGCCCCCGCCGCTAGGCGGGGGACGGTCAATAAAACGTAACCACAAGGGAATGAATCCCCCTCCTGGCGGAGGGGGCTTACATCGCGATCGCCTTGTGTTTTGACGGTGGCGCCATCATTGCCCAATCCCGGCTTTTCACTCGCACAATATAACCATAGTATACAGCAAAGTCCATGCCTAATATTTCGTTGTTTTGCAAGTCTCTGTATAATAAAGCCTTACGAAAATTATTCTTTGGGAAAATCTGCTACTACATTTTAGGTTGCTACTCGATGCCGTAATGCGATATACTAAAGCCCGATCGGTAAGAGGGACATAGTGGTGATAAAATTCTATTGTACACGATGCGATAAGAAATTAGGCGTCCCGGATGAATACGCCGGCAAACGGGTGCGCTGTCCCCGATGCAAACACCCGGTGACCGTTCCCGAACTTGAAATCGAATCGGTCGAAGAACCAACCCCGGATTCCCTCGGATCCGAAGACCGGTTCGAAAGCGATTATTCCCCGGATTTGAAACCTCCTCAGTTTGACTTCCCCTCCCGGCCGGATGACCAAACGACTCCTCCTACCGCCGAAGAAACGCCTGCACCGGAAAAATCGGCCGCGCCCCGCTGCTCTAAGTGCCTCACTGTCATCCCCGACGGCTCCGAGTTCTGCATTACCTGCGGTCATCCTGCACCCCTACCGGCGCCGGCGGAGGAAAAAGAGGAACCGAAAAAATCCGGTCTCTTACGATCCGTCCCCATGGGCAAAGGCTTCGTCACCGATCTGATCAGCATGATCTCCCCCGTGAAATCAGGTTCTGATGCTATCGTATTCGTTACGTTGTTAATTTTTCACGTGCTCGTCTTTCTTCCTATTGTTCGGATATTCTGGTTCTTTATTTACGGAGCCATCTGTGCCTATATGTTTGATTTGCTTCTGGAAACTGCCAATGGCGATGATCATTTGCCCAAATTTGAAATGCCCGACTCGTTGTGGCAAGCTCTCAAACCTTACTTGCAGATTATTGTGAGCTTTTTATATACGTTTTTGCCGTTTACGATCTGCCTCATTGCTGTTAGTGCATCCTCGTCCAGTGAAACCGAGAAGCCTGACTGGGTGTACAACGAGTCCACCGAAACCTCTGAGGGACAAGAGTATGATCGATATCCAGCAGGGACAGAGGAGCAATCCGGCGACCCGGACACGTATGATAGAAACAATGAACAATATCCGGCTAACGAGAAATCGCACGACCAAGATAACTCTGCTAACCGGTCGCACCTCTATTTACTGATAGTTTTTCTTGTCGCAGGCATATTCTTTTGGCCAATGATTGTCTTGACTATCGTTTTGGGGGACACGTTTTTACCCAATCCGATCAAAGTGATCCAGAATATCGGCCGCACGCTAAAGCCCTATTTAATTTGTTGCATTATGATATATCTGACATCAATATTGATCTGGTTATCTATCGCCAAATTCTCAATTGAAGGGCTTTCCGTTGAGGGCAATTATATTCCATATCTTATTTTTACCTCGGTTCTGATCGGTTCGCTTTCCATTGAGATCTATTCCATGCGCGCCCTTGGCCTGCTCTATCGACACTACGAAGAAAGACTCGATTGGTAATTTGTACGGTTTGAGTTTATGTGGCACACCCGCCCTCGGGTGTGCATGATCGAAACTGAGAAACAATGATCCTATCCACGCCGCGCACGTGAGTAAGCGGTCAAATCATTTTTGTCGTGTCCACGCCTCGCCGGCATATTTCGCTTCCAGTTCCGTTACTCGCTCTAATTCCAGGCCGGATAATTCACCGAGTTGTATTTTCATATCTAATTGCTGACCGATATGTTCGGTTACGTCAGTCAGTATCTCGTCCAAATTATTCGTATGATTAATTTCCGGACGCAACTGGGCGCTCGGCTGCTGCGCAAAATGCCGACCGAGAATCAGCGAACCATGCTGCAATACCGCCTGTTTCATCCGCCGCTGCGCGCTGCCCAGAAGCTTTTCTCCTTCTAATACTAAATCCAGCCGATGCGCCCGCGCAAAACAGAAAAACGGACCTCGCTGACTGTTGGCCGATTCCTGACCGTCCCGATAGGCCACCGGAACCCCCCGTTCTCCCAAAACCGCGATAAATGCATCGTGTACTAACTGATACAAATCCGCAATATCTGTCGATTGCCCCTTATCGCTTATCGGCATGACCAGCGAATAGGTAACCTCGTCATCGTGCAGAATCGCCCCCCCGCCCGTTTGGCGTCGTACCATCGGCAAACTACGTATTTCTTCCTCTTGAGCTTGAAATTCCTCATAACGTTGAAAATACCCCAGCGAAATGGTCGGTTCCAGCCACCGATAAAACCGCAGCGTTGCCGGCGCTTGCCCCTCTCCCACCGCCAGCAGCACCGCCTCATCCACCGCCATATTCGCCGCACCCCCCCGCGCCCCATCCCACATCACCCGTAATATCGATATATTATTATTATCCATACTAAAAGTAAACCACGAAGCTCACGAAGAGCACGAAGGAAAATCAGTTTTCAGTTTTCAGTTCTCTGTTCTCAGTGAAAAATCTATCCACAGATTTTATATATCATATCTGTGTTAATCTGCGTTTATCTGCGGTTCCATTTCTTTTGGATTCTATATTCTTTCTTTCTTCGTGTCCTTCGTGGTTTTATCAATTTCCTGTTTGCTTAATCCTGCATGATAACTGCTCCGCACAAACGGGCCCGCCGCCACGTGTTCGAATCCCATCGCGTCCGCTTTGTCTTTGATCGTCTCGAACTCTTCCGGCCGATAGAATTTGTGCACCTCTCGATTCCTCTTACTTGGCCGTAAATACTGACCGATTGTCACCATCCGCACACCCGCCTCGCGCAGATCACGCAGCAGTTCGTTGATTTCATCCTCCGTTTCCCCCAGCCCGATCATAAAACCGCTTTTCACGATAGGACCGTCTTCCTTCCCTGCCACGTAACCCAATACGCTTAGCGATCGCTCGTAATCCGCAGCGCTGCGAATCTCTGGCGTCAGTCTTCGCGTCGTCTCCAGGTTATGATTAAACACGTCTGGCCGCGCTTCGCACACCGTATCCAGACAATCCGTATCCCCCGTAAAATCCGGCGTCAGCACTTCAATCGTAGCGTTCTCCAGTCGCCGGCGTATCGCCCGGATTGTCTCGGCAAAATGCTCCGCGCCGCCGTCCGCCAGATCATCCCGCGTCACCGACGTCACCACTACGTGCCGTAATTGCAATCGCGCCGACGCTTCCGCCACCCGCGACGGCTCATCCGACGACACCGGCGCTACCGCCCCGTGTGCCACCCGACAGAACTGACAATCCCGAGTGCATACCTCTCCCAGGATCATAAACGTCGCCGTACCCTGAGAAAAACATTCTCCCTGATTGGGACACCCCGCACTGCCGCAAACCGTCGCCAACTCCAGGTCCGCCAGCACATCCCGCACCTGCTGATACGTACGTCCGCACCCTGCCGGCCGCTTCAACCAAGCCGGCAAACGTCGCCCCGCGTTGTCGCTTTTGGATTCATTCATCGAAATTCACGGTAGATACAGGATGCGCACTTCTGACGGATTCACCGTGCTCTTTGACGACTTTTTATCTTCCACTCGCCAATACACGATCTTGTCGCCGTCATCTTTTTTTTGCAGTTTAACGACGAGTTTCGCCGTCAATTCCGCTTGTGCTTGTCCTTTCTTCACCTTGAGCGTAAGGAGCCTTTTCTTATCGCTGAAATCCCCCGTTGTACTCAGGTTCACGATAGGACTTTGGGCCAGGCTCGGCGCCGAAAAGGAAAAAGATACACCCTCGCCCTCGCTGATACTGACGCCGTCCTCCGGCCCCAGCGCCGTCATCTCCAGTCGATTCCAATAGAAATCGTGGGCGGATGATACCTGATCCGAGCTTTTGCCCACGCCCGCCGCCCGCCAGCGCAAATGCTGATCGTCATCGTCTTTTGGCAAAATTTTTAACCAGTCTTTGTTGGTAATTTGATAAAAAACCGCTCCGGATTTGGCTTTAATTTGGACCATGTGTTTGGAATCGTCAAAATCTCCCGTCAGGGCAAATTCCAGCGCAACTTTATTGGTCACGCCCGGCAGTCCCAACCATCGGAACGTTACCTCTTCCAGATCGGTTGCCGCCTCGCCGTCGATGGGCGAAAACAGAACGATCGGATCTACCTCCGAATATAATTCCGCCAGAGAGAGCAATACGCTTTCTTCCTTTTCCGCGATATCGTCCAATAAATCCGGAACCTCCGACCAAGTGGGCTGAGAGAAACTCACCCAGATATCGCATGCCTCCCGCCAGGTAATGGCCAAGTCTGCAAGACCCAGACTGTCCAGATATTCAGCGAAGTAAGGCCGCTGCTTTGGAAATATGCCGCGCATATAACTACCAAACACATCCTCAGGATCCTTGCCCTCTCGCAGAGCGTTGGCCAAGGCCCGAATCGCATCCGGTCCCGTTTGCACCTTACGCGTGCTCCCAAAGGCGTCTAAGGCCAGCCAAACCAGGGTCTGCGGATCGTCCAACAAACTAGGGGTGTCCGTGATATAGCACATCATATAAGGACGCGCCGGAAATTTCGGACTCAACAGCGGCGTTAAACTCCAGGCGTTCAGAAAATCCTCCCACGACAGGGCAATATTCTCTTTTGTACCGCTTTCGCCCCCGTTGTCAGTGTAATAGACAAAATCCGGATCGTAACCATGCACTACGATTCGATGATTGCAATGCTCGCCCCCCCATAAGTAATACATATCTGTATGGACCTGCACGGGAATCCCCTCGGCGATGACCCTCTTGAGTTCGTAGATGGCTTGCTCCTCTGTTTCGAAAACCGTGACGCTGTCCGCCGATTTTGCTTCCGCCATCGCATCCCCCTTGCCCTCGCCGTATCCTACGTGCAGCCCCACCCCGCACAACTGGGCCATCTCGACCAACGATCCGGCATCGAGCCAGCGGGGATGTAAAAAAATCCGTTTGTTACTTTCGCCCAGCATCCAAGCTGCCTGCGTCGTGTCGCCCGAACGCACCACCAATTCATACGCGCTCAGGTTCGGATCACGAAACTGGATCAATTGACCGAAACTCGCCACGTGACACATCCCCATCTGCCACTCGCGGTTCGTCAGGCCGCTTATATACGCCGACTCCGGCAATTCCCCCGACGCTGGTCCCGCCAGTACCCATAATAGTATCAATAATATTTTTCCCCGGTACGATATACTCATGTTATGTCTCCCTGTTCAACGCCATATATCTTCACTCTTTGATCTCATTTTAACTTCTCATACCCCTTTTGGCAATCTTGTACTCGGGTACTCACAAGAGATGACTGGCGCCATACCCACGCTTGCGTGGGCATGCTTTAACAACTTTAAAACTACTTTTTTACACGTTGACGCCTGGCAGCCATAAAGCCCCCGCTGCCAAGCGGGGGATCGATTGCCTTCTGCTTCCCGCCGGGTGGCAGCCACCGAGTCCTCGAGGTGGATGGTTAACCCGCAGGTGGGGACCTTGGTACTCGCGGCGTAGCTTTTGCGAAGTCGGGTCCCACGCGGGTTTCTGATTTGAATTATTCTTCTCTGTAATACAATTCTTCAATTCCTTGTTTTTTTTGCGCGTTTTTATTTTTATTGTTTGCTAACCTCTTAAGAGGCAAGTCTTTACAACGCTTTTGCCGTAGGGCGAAGTAAAAATGCGTTTAGCGCTTTGGGGCTTCCAGCAGGATGTTGACGGGGTATTCGTCTTACCTGCTGGCAGCCTAAAAAGCGAAAAACGCATCCTCCGATTAAGGAAAAATTACGGAGGGTAGTAAACAATTCAAATGATATATTCATTTTTGGTTGCGGCCAAAGGCCGCGCTTCGTTCATTCGTGGTTAAAATTCCTCCGACACCTCCGCGCTCTCCGCGGTAAATATTTTTTTCTTTCTGTGGACTGAAGACTGTGGACTGTGGACTTTTAACCGAGAACTGAGAACTGAGAACTACTATTCCCTACGGCGCATGCAGGATATCGCTCTCCGTACTTGGCTGCTCATCGCCGTCATATTGGAGAACATCGTTCAGCGTGAAAATATCATCGTTCAAACCGACCAGACGAGTAGTCGAAAAACGCACGTGACCATCCCCGTAAAGAAGGTTTTGTCCCCGACCTCCGTGATTCGGTGAGTTTTGGCTTTGTAATTCCTGATTCACCGACAGGTCCAGAATCGTTTGCTTGTGGCTGTCATAGTCCACAAAGAGCGGATTCTGATCGGAACCAATCGGAATATTTTCGCTTTGCTTGGCAAAAAACGATTGATTATTTAATATCAGAAAAAAGCTGTAATTCACCTGATGCTGATCGGTAAAATCCTGCAGGGTCTTCAACGTCTGCGGATTCATCTTGACGCGAAGTTTGACATTTTTCTTGGCGTCGGCGCCCGGGCAGAGAAATTTATCTACGGACACGTAACCCATTTTTACCAACAGATACGTATTACGGGTATTGGAATAATGCTGATCGTCCTGCTTACCGACGCCCAGCCATTTAGCGCCTTGTGGCCGGAGGACGTAAGGCATCCGGCCGCGATAATCATGCGCGTATTGCGACAGACCGTAGCCGATCGAGCGAAACTGATTGGCACAGGCCTGTTCCTGGGACATGTGCCGAGCTTTCTGCAATCCTGGCCGCATAAATAGAAACACCAACGTCAGACAAGCGGCAACGGCGATCGCATCACGTAAATTCGATAGCACCCATCTCGCACGCGACGTCCGATCCCGTTTCAAACCTCCCGATGCGACATCCGCCGCCGACTTCGCCAGTTGTTGCACCTGACGATGTTGCGCTACCTTCTGCAAGGTCCGATCTGTTAATCCTGCCGGTGGCTCTTCTTCGCCTAACGAACCTAAGGCTTCAAAACTCCGCACCAGAATCTGGTCCAGCTCTTGCAGCTCTGCGTCTTCCGCCAGCAGCCGCTGCGTCTCCAGACGCCGCGCCGGTTCATCCTGTTGCAGATGATAATCCAGCAGGCGTTGTAATTTGTCAGTATCCATCTTTCCCATATCGTCTCCACGCTCCTCCTATCCTTTTTATATACGCTCAGGATCGGGACTCAGTTCGTGGTAAAGCCGGGCAAAATGCGTCACCGCTGAGTGGAGACGAGATTTCACCGTACCCAGCGGTATGCCCAAAACATCCGCTAACTCCTTATATGACAATTGGTTAAAGTAAGCCAGGACCAGAATCTCCCGCAGATGACCCGGCAATTGACCGATCACCTCGCGCACAAACTCTTGTCGTTGCTTGAGTTGCAACTGCTGGTCCGGGGTCGTGGTATCCTGGAGAAGACCCTCCCAGAGCTGCGCGATATCGGTCTCATCATCCGGCGGGGTAAGCTGCACCGTTGGCCGCCTTCCCTGGCTCCGCAGCAGATCCCGCGCCTTGTTGGCCGCGATCGTATATACCCACGGCCGAAACCGACGACCCGACTCGAATGTCCCCGCCGACAGGTGAACCTGCAGAAATGTTTCCTGGAAAATATCCTCCGCGGAGGCGGATTGGGCCAGGAATTTCAGCAGAAAGTTGTACAATTCCCGCTCATAGCGGCGAATCAATTGGGCAAACGCATCTTCGCTGCCGGACCGGAAAAGTTCCATCAATTGTTCGTCGCTAAGTTGAGCCAATATAACAACTTCCGGGAAATAGGATGTAAATTCTTAGTCTATAACATTTTATCGTGTAAATTGGGTTTGTTTTGTAATTTTTTGTAACTCGGGCATATTTCAGTACTTAGCTATTGGATTCAGATAGGTCGGGATCGGCGGTGTGAGGAAAGGCGGCTTTTAGGGATTGGGCGGCGGTTTGAGGGTTGTCGGCGGCGATGACGGCGGAGCAGACGGCGAGAGCGGCGGCGCCGGCGGCGAGGGCTTGTTGGGCGTTCCGGGCGGTGATGCCGCCAATGGCGACGATGGGGCCGGGGTAGATTTGGCGGATCTCGGCGATTAGATCAGGACCAGAGGTATCCACATTTGGTTTGGTGGGGCTGGCAAAGACGGCGCCGAGAGCGAGGTAGTCGGGGCGTTCTGCGATAGCGGCGTCGGCTTCGGTGCGGTTATGGGCGCTTTTGCCGACGAGCTGATTAGGTTTGAGGATTTTGCGGGCCTGGGCGACGGGGAGGTCGTTTTGGCCAAGGTGGACGCCATCGGCGTCGGCGAGAAGTGCGAGGTCGGGCCGGTCGTTCAAAATGAAGAGGGCGCCGGCGTCGCGGCAGAGTCGGCGGATCGAGCAGGCCAGGTCGAGCAATTCACGGTCGGTTTTATCTTTTTCCCGGAGTTGGAGGCAGTCGGCGCCGCCGGCGAGGGCGAGTTGGGCGACTTCGAGGAGTGGGCGTTGGGCGATGGCCTGGGTTAATAAGACATAGAGGCGGACGCGGCTGAAGCGGTCTTGGCGGTGGGCGAACAGGAGGATTTGTTTTTCGAGGTTGTAGGCCTGGTAGCGGATGGTTTCGATGCGGGCGGCGAGTTGGGAATTTTCGATTTTAGTATATTCTTCGAGGCAGCGCAGGGCTTCGGCCAGACGTTTGGCGGCGGCCCGGGCGACGGCTAGAGAATCGGTGCGGGATTGTTCGGTGGGGGTGGAAATCGCAGTGCCGACGTCGCCGGGGGTGTCGCGGGAGGAGAGAAGGTCCATAGCCGGCAGTTGGGTAATCGTCTGCGAAAGGTCATGGCGGAGTTGTTTGGCAGCGGTTGAAAGTGGGGCATTATCGAGAATGAAACGGGCGAAGTCTTCGAGGACCCGCAGGGCTTCGCGGGCGCGGTTAAAATTGGCGTCGATTAAACGTAACGTTGGATTGTCCATGGGAGGGATTATAGCGTGTTTGGGGGGAGAGGGAAAGGATGAAGGGAAGAGTTCACGGTTCACAGTTCACAGCAAGAGAAAAGAAGCCACCTATAAAGAGAACAAAGTCAAATTAAAAAATGGTTTTTCCTCAAAAAATTATCTTTGAGGGCATCCGTTATGACGTCCTTTAAGGCACGATGACAGTAACCAGGCGTATGCCTGAA
>Ga0114922_10002459_pt1 | contig 17370 bp, 13 predicted proteins | sample AartaG_FD_100975 | JGI IMG/M metagenome (GOLD analysis project Ga0114922, IMG submission 100975) | Deep subsurface microbial communities from Aarhus Bay to uncover new lineages of life (NeLLi) - Aarhus_00045 metaG | ecosystem: Environmental > Aquatic > Marine > Oceanic > Sediment | place...
TATTGAAGATGAAAAAAAGATAATTATTTTGTTTTTTCTAATAATCTTATCCTTATTCGGATATTTTGTTACACATGCATGGAATATGCCTTTTGTCGATTACAGCAGATTAGCTGAAAAAATATCAATTTTGGAATGGAAATTAAATGATAATTATTGGCATTTTGCCAAAGCTGGCAGATATAAAAGAATTTACCCATTTAGGATAAGCGCTGCTAAAGCTTTTATTGCTTTTTATTCTTTAATGTTAGGGCTATTTGCAGTATTATTATTACAAATTATAAAATGTTGGCCCGATTTTTATGTATCTTTATTTGGCATTGCAATATTTCTTATTTTTTATCTTTATTATATTTTCTATTTAGAAAAAATTACTCTTGAAAAATTACATAAAGAATTCTTTACTGAAATAAATGAATTTAAGAAAATATAAAAATGACCAAATGAAAAAATGAATTGTTTATTTCTTATTAGTGACGAAGGATCAGGCCATACAGTTAGACAAAGCTGTATAGCCAATGAACTTATAAGAAGAGGTGCAAACGTTGTTTTTCAGTGTAAGGACCCAGTTCATTTTGCAAAAAAGGTATTAGATAGCAGAATTAAAATTCATGAACGATTTAATCTTATAAGGTTGATAAAACAAAAAGAAGGGGTAAATATTGATGAGACTTATAAATTTTTTAATGATTATATAAAAAAATCTAAAGAGTGGATCAATAATAATGTAAAGTCTACTGTATTTCAAAATACCGATCTTATAGTAACTGATATAGTAGAAGAATCAGGCATCATAGCAAAAAAACTTAATAAACCTGTAATCGCAATTACTCATTTTACATGGCATTGGTTACTAAAAGAACTTGACCCAAAATTCACAGAAATAGCCGAATATCTTGAAGATTGTTTAAGTGGAATCACAAGGTTTTTATTTCCACCTTTTAGTAAGCATTCCGAACGATTCCCCAATGCAACGCCAATAAACCTGATCGTAAGAAAACCAAGAAGTAGGCCAATTGTAAGAAAAGAATTAAAAGTTCAGGATGATGAAATAATGGTATTGTTTTCGGGAGGATTAACATCTGTATGGAATGAAGCTTTCTCTTTATTAAATGGCATTAAAAATAAAGAAATATTCCTTTTTTCTAATAGGTATATGGGAAGTCAAAAGATAAAAATAGTTGACAATCCTTTTAATCTACATGATTACATTAATGCTTCGGATTTAGTTGTTTCGAGAGGTGGTTTTGGCACAATATCTGAAACTCTTGCCTTTGGAGTTAGACATTTAATATTGCTTGAAAAAAATCATCCTGAAGCAATTGAAAATGCTAGGCTTTTAAAATCAGCTAATCGTGCCATTGTCAAAAGTTTAAAAGACTTCTTAAGCGATCCATATGGCATAATTGAGGAATGCCTTGAAACAAGATTAGAATTATCTCAAATGGAATGCAACGGACATTTGCAGGCCATTGATAAAATTTATGAATTGTACAATTCTACTAAGGTCTTATTTCCATAAAAAATCAAACCAGCGAATAATCGCCATCAGCAACAACCACCTGGCTGGTAATTCATTGCTTTCTTGGCAAATAAAAAACAACCACATCAGCTATCTCATCAAGTTTTCCCACTCGACCGAAAGGAGTGTGGCATTTAACCTCATAGACCATCTGCTTATGACTGGGAAATACCTAATGTATTTTTTCAGACTTAATACCGGTTCATACACAGACCTGAAAAAGATGACTCTTCTGAAATAAAGCTTTCACTACAAATTGAAATGCTATGCAGCCGTGGTACTCTTGTATCACGGTTGTTTTTTATCTGCTCATGAATAATTTGTTGAAGTCGCCTGCTTTATCAGCATATAAATCAATCCCCCGAACAGCAATAGACCGACTGGCTTGGCCAGTACACCTGCCCACTCCGAGCCTATGCCCGGCCATATACCGGCGAAATAGACATAGGCGGCAACGCCTACCATCAGTATTCCCTCTCCGGCAATCAGGCCCGAGCTGAAAAGAATCCCGCCATTGACGCTTTCCTGAGTCTGAGATTGACGTTTTTTATCGAGAAAATACCTGATAACGCCGCCTACGAAAATCGGCGTCATTGTTGTCAATGGAAGATATAAGCCGACCGCAAACGGTAACGAGGGAATCCCCATGAGTTCGACTACAATAGCCAAGGCTCCGCCGGTTAATACCAGGTTCCACGGTATATCCGCAGAAAGCACTCCTTCAATTACTGTTTTCATCAAAGTAGCCTGGGGCGCCGGAAGATCAATCGAACCGAAACCGAAACCTTTGTGAAGAACAATCACCGAAAAACAAACAGCCCAGACGGATGTAATAATCCCGATCATCTCCCCTATCTGCTGTTTGTAGGGAGTTCCGCCGACCAAAAACCCGGTCTTCAAATCCTGGGAAACATCACCGGCCATCGATGCGGCCACACACACGACAGTACCAACCGACAAAACTGCAATTTTGCCCATAGGTCCGGTATAACCCATCAAGGCAAAGACTATCGATGTGCCAAGCAGTGTAACAATAGTCATTCCCGAGGTCGGATTCGAGGAAACGCCAACCAGACCGACTATCCTCGAGGAAACCGTAACAAATAAAAAGGCGAAAATTACAATGGCAACCGCAGCAATTAATCTTGCTGAAATATTCTGGGTCGCCGCAATTATTCCGGGAATGAAAGTGATTGAGGCAATAACCAACAGCAGTCCCATGCCGATGTATCTATATGGAATATCAAAATCCGTTCTAATATATTTTAATTTTGTAATGGATGTATTGATTTTTGAAAAGCCAAGCTTGATTGATTCAACCATGACCGGCAAGGCTTTAATTATCGTGATTATCCCCCCAACCGCAACAGCGCCGGCGCCAAGATAACGAATGTATCTCTCCCAGATTAATGAGGATGACATCTGCGAAATCAACAACTCCTTTTCGGGGAAGACAATAATCTGAAGCTGTTCCCCGAAATGAGCTATTAGCGGTATAACTACAACCCAGGAAATAAACGATCCGGCCACCATTATCGCCGCTATTCTGTATCCAAGTATGTATCCCACCCCAAGCAGGGCCGGGGTAGCTTTGATACCTATGTCCGCTTTATTAGGTAATGTCAACGTGTAATGAACTTTTTCCGGCCAGATTTTTAGAAAATTTGCACAGAATTTATAAACTGCTCCAATAAAAAGACCCTTAAAAACCAGCCCCGCTTGTTTACCGCCCTTATCGGAGACAATCAGCACTTCGGCGCAAGCGGTCCCTTCCGGGTAAGGCAAGTTTTTATGTTCACGTACAATTAAAAACCTTCGCAGGGGTATCATAAACAGAATGCCAAGGATTCCTCCCAGGAAGGCCAGCATCACCATCTCAAGGTACGATGGATCGAGATGCCAGAGAAATAAGGCGGGTATGGTGAAGATTACTCCCGATACAAGCGATGATGAGGCCGAACCGACCGTCTGAGATATATTCGTCTCCAGGATACTGACCTGGCCGCCGAACCTCTTAAGCAGCCTGAAAAAACCTGTGGCCATGACAGCAATAGGAATTGAGGTTGACACGGTTAACCCGGCAGTCAAACCAAGATAAGCGTTAGCGGCGCCAAAAAGCGCGCCAAATACAGCGCCGATTACAACTGATTTTATCGTGAATTCGGAAAGGCTTTCACCGCTGGCAACGTAAGGTTTGAAATTATCTTTCATTAAACTGATTATACATCGTTACAATTATATCGTCAATTTATTTATGATTGTACTGTATTCCATTGGACGTGTTTATGCCCTGCGATTTTGGATTGGTTTGTCAAGACCACAGGGGTCTTGACCTGCATTGCTGAATATTATTGAAAAACGCGATTCTATGGATCGAAATAGACCTGCACCGGCGCCGAATCAGGCGATCCCAGATCACCCCGGGTAAATGCCTTTACTTTATAAAAATATGTTCCTTCCAACACGGGCGCATCATCGGCATAAGTTCCCGGTACTGTACCAATCCACTGGTATTCAGTATCAGATTCCAGCCGTCGGTATATTTCATAATATGATGCTCCAGCGGGCGCTGTCCATTCGAGATGAACATGACTGCCGGCATCATAGGCGCTGAGATTTGTAGGAGGATCGAGAGTACCGGAGAAATGAACGCTGCCGAACTCGGATAAACCGCTCGTGTCGTTGTCGACAATAATTTGGACTTTATAGTAGTAGCGACCAGATATTGGCGGCCAGTCAAACGCCGTTAGTTCAAATGATGAATCAACAAGCGTATAGTTGCTGTCGCTTATAACGCTTCGATAAATCATAAACTCACCGCCGGTATCAATCGCCTCCCAGTTTAGATATACCTTGTAGAGTGAATCGACTGCTGTGACATTGTATGGCGGCAATGGACAGCCATCAAAGAAAGCATAAGCCGTGTTCGAAAATGGCGAAAGATGACCCTCCAAATCAAATGCTTGTATTTTATAATAATACGAGCCCTGTTCGATTGGGACGTCGTTATAATAATTGTCGTAAGTTGAATCGATATACTCAAAACTGCCGCCTTCAGATTGGGACCTGTAAACTTTATAACCATCGGCGCCGGCTACCGAATCCCAACTTATGCTGATAAACGTTCCCATGTTTTCAGCATAAACGCCCTGGGGAGTAAGAAGGTTATTTGTAAACAACACTGTAACCGGATATGATCTATTCCCTATTACGCCGGTAACGGTTTCGGTGGCGATTTGGTAATGAAACAAACCTGAATCTGAGGGCGTGTCGATAAAACTCATAACTGAGCCGTCCACCCTCCCGATTTGATAATAAGCGTTATCGCCTTCGTCCATTCTTAAAAGAATATAGGCTCCCGCCCATTCGACTTCCTCCCAGCTAAGGGCAACATATAATCCCATATTTTCAACCTGGAAGTTCGAGGGAAAATCCAGGATACGGTCGAAGTGCCCGCTGATTGTATCAGAAGGGTCCGATTCCTGGCCATTCGGGCTGGTGACTGTAACGTAATAATAGTATATTCCGGTATCAACCGGCGTATCCGAATAGTATGTGTTGGGCGTATTATTTATATGTTGATAATCGCTGTTGCTAACTGCAGACCTATAGACTGAATAATATGAGATATTTGAATAGCCCTGCCAGGTAAGATATAAGCTTGAACCTCGATCGACAATCGTTAACCCCTGGGGCGGGTCGAATCTTCTATCATAATGCACCAAAGCCGAAGCGCCTGGCGAAGATTCAGTGCCGTATGAGCTGATTGCCGTCAATCGATAATAGTATACCGACGTATCTGTGGGAACATCATTGTATGAATTGACATTCCCGTAAACAGTATCGATAGCCGTCCAGTTTCCCTCGTTGCCTTTTGAACGGAAAATATGATAACGCACAGCCTGGGGCTTTTCATCCCATCTAAGCTGAACAAAATCCACCATATCGATTGCCTGAAGACCTGTTGGAGGCCTGATTGCGGCTGTGAAATCAACCTGCCTGGTCTCTTCGTAATCGCTTTCAAGACTCGATGAGTCTACCGATGTGATCCGATAGTAATAAGTTCCGATATTGGGGGGATGGTCTGTATAATAAACCGTTCCGTTGGCAGTATCGACTTGACTGATAATATAAAAGAAGCCATCGGGAGATTGCGACCTGTACAAACGATAATGTGCGGCGCCATAACCGCTTTCCCATGACAACTCAACTGCGGCATCGCCATCAGCGGCTAAGAAACTGTGTGGAATCGGATCTTTCAATTCAACGTCGACAACCGTTTCAGCGTCGGATGAAACAGTTATAGGATAACGGGCCGTAGTCAGAATCACATTATTGGAGCCATAGTATGAGTAGTCAGCGCGGTATACACCGGCATATAGTTCAAATGAATAATCGCCAACATCAAACATTCCTGCCAACGATGCCACTTTTGGGGAGCCCGGTTTTCCACTGATACTGTAAGTGTTGATAATTATTTCAACGCCGCTGACGCCCTCGCCATCAACAGTAACTTTACCTTTTAAAGTACCCGGTTCCACAGAGCTGACGTTATCACCCGAACAGCCATTGATAATAACGAGGGTTGCAGCAAATAACGCGAACAACTTTTTAAACATAACGCAAAGATTTTATAACAAACCGCCCGGATATTTCAAGTATTTTTTACCCGGGCGGAAAATAATTTGCCATATAGACTATCGAGTCTATTATCCGGCAAGCATCTTGATCATATCAATCATGCGGTTGGAAAATCCCCATTCGTTATCATACCATGAAAACACCTTAACAAAATTGTCCTGGGTAACCATAGTAGAAAGCGAATCAAAAACCGAAGAATGCGGGTTGCCGACAACATCTATAGAGACTATTGGGTCCTCAGTATATTGCAGGACTCCTTTCATTGGCCCCTCGGCGGCTTTTTTGACGGCTGCGTTAATTTCTTCTTTAGTGGTCTTCTTTTCGGTCTCGACTACAAGATCGACCAGTGAACCATTAGGAGTGGGCACCCTCACGGCACAGCCATCCAACCGGCCCTTCATTACCGGCATCACTTCTGCTATCGCTTTAGCCGCGCCGGTCGTGGTGGGAATCATCGACATGGCCGCCGCCCTTGTCCGTCTCAGGTCTGTATGAGGCAAATCCAGAATGCGCTGGTCGTTGGTGTAGGCATGAATGGTTGTCATAAAGCCGCGCTTGATAACAAAATTATCGTGCAACACTTTAACCACCGGCGCCAGGCAGTTTGTAGTGCACGAGCCGATGGAAACTATATGATGCTTTGAGCCATCATATTCATCAAAGTTTACGCCCTTAACAAAAGTGCCATCATGGTTTTTAGCGGGCGCTGAAATCAACACTTTTTTAGCGCCGGCGCTGATATGCTTACCAGCCGATTTCTTATCACGGAAAAGTCCGGTACATTCCAGCACAATCTCAACGCCAAGAGCATCCCAGGGAAGATTTCCCGGATCTCTTTCAGCAGTCACCTTAACAGTTCTACCAGCAATAGTAAATCTATTATCCTCAACAGTGATGTCCTCCGCCAGCACCCCATGAACCGAATCGTACTTAAGAAGATGAGCCAGGGTTCTGGCGTCAGTTATATCATTCACAGCCACAATTTCGATACCGGGTTCCTTCATGGCGGCTCGAAATACAAGTCTTCCTATTCTTCCAAAGCCATTGATACTTACCTTAACACTCATGCTTCCTCCAAAAGTTTTGATTAACCAAAAAACACTTCAGCATATTTATACTTTCACCTTCCTAATACCTCAGCCAGTTTTATCAGTTTTGGACCTAGTTCTTTCTTGTTATCAAATACGGTGTCAAACGGGCTGGTTTTAATTTTATTTTCAACTAATCCCACCATACAGCTTGATTTGTTTTCCATAAGTTTTAAAACAGCCGCCGAGCCGAGCCTTGAACCTAAGATACGATCGAAAGCCGAGGGTGAACCGCCCCTCTGAAAATGTCCGAGAACGGTAATCTTTGAGACTATTCCTGCAATTTTCGAAAGCTGTCTGCTTGTGAAATAGGCAGTGGCGGCGCCCTCGGCCACGATAATTATATTACTGATTTTTCCCAGTTCATAACGCTTCTTTAAACGGGCGGCAATCTTTTCCAGGTCAAACTTGACCTCCGGTATCAGGACCGCTTCGGCGCCGGTAGCGATACCGCTCATCAGGGCAAGGTATCCTGAACCGCGCCCCATTGTTTCGATAATGAAAGTGCGTTCATGAGATGACGCTGTGTCTTTTATTTTATCGACAACATCGATAATGTTGTTCATGGCGGTATCTGTACCGAGCGCCATATCGGTTCCATAGATGTCGTTATCGATAGTAGCCGGAATTCCGATTACCCGAACTCCCCTATCGGCTATATCCCGGGCGCCCCGAAAAGAACCGTCGCCTCCGATAACAATTAAGCCGTCACAGCCATTTTCTATTAAATGTTTTACGCCTTCTTTCTGGCCTTCATCATACTTGAAATCCTCACAGCGGGCGGTTAAAAGTATGGTGCCGCCTTTCTGGATGATTCCGCTCACGTCATTTGAGGTCATTACAAAACAATCATTATCTAATAGACCGGCAAAGCCTCGCTTGAAGGCGACTATCTGAATCCCGTGGTTTTCAGCCTCATGAAATATAGCTCGAATGCAGGGATTCATTCCCGGGGAATCGCCACCGGACGTCAACAGGCCTATTTTGTTTATCTTTGCCATCTAACCTCCTGGAAATGTAGAGTATATTTTCAAATATATCGTCTGTCAAGATTTATATATGTGAAGTTTCCCCGATTTTGATAAAGATAATTTTTTGGCACTCAAGCGTGACCTGTCCATTGTATTCTTTATAAAGACAGCCGATCCACGTCCGCCAGCCTACAAACTGGTTAAACCTTTATGAGTAGATTGTAATGTATAGTAGGACAGACTTTCAGTCTGTCCGGACAGGTTGAAAACCTGTCCTACTGGATGATTTATTACATGGATAGAAGGGCGGTCAACTAACCTCCCTTTAAAACCCAATCTCGTTCCCAAACTCTGTTTCAATATTCCGCATGTTCATTCAATTATATAGCTTGATGCCTTGCCGGTGTAATTTTACTCGAAACAGAGTTTCGATTGTCATTGTGTTACCAAACAGAGTTTGGTAACAAGAAGGTAATGTTATAGCCAAACAACAGGCGGCCACGAAGACCGCCCTTGAGTTACTGTATTTGCACTACTTCTATTTAACCGAACCAGTCGGAATAACCCTGCTGTTTATCACTGGCGTCTCACAGTTCGGCCAGCCCAAGGGTTGATCATCAGGAACAGGAGGCCAGGCAGGCTCATAATCGGGGCAGGGCACTAAGGGGCCGCCAGCAACAAAGTACTGCACTAAAGCAGTTACGTCGCCACCGATGATGATGCAGTCGCCATTAATATCAGCGGAACACCAGAAACCATCCAGCAGACATGACGCTTGACCGCCGCCAATGAAATAACCAACGAGATAAGTAACATCGCCGCCGATAACGGTTGGCGGCCAGATACCTAAAGCCATGTTGACATCGCCGGGGAGGTAATAATAGCAACCTAAACCATAAGCTCCGATATCCTCACCCGCTTCTCCTGCTCCAAGGCAACATGAAGAATATGCCAAATAATAATTACCAGTATCAAGATCGCAGAACATTGGATCGCAATCTATATTCCCTTCGCCGGGCCATAGAGAATCACAAACATCCGAGTAAGTGATAGTTACTGTTCCGCCATATTTGAGGTCAATATCGGTCGGCAAGTTCCCGCAAAGAATCGTGTTTAGTATGGTTGGGTTAGAATTCAAATCGCTAAGAATTCCACCACCATTAATATCAGCCTCATTATTGTATGTGGTATTGTGATTTATATCTGGATCGGAGTTGTGGCAATAAATTCCGCCACCTTCGTCACTGTAATTGCTGCTGATTATATTGTATTCTATAGTTCCAGTGCAGTTATGAATCATACTAATTCCACCACCAACAATGTCTGTCGTGCATGCACTTATACTATTATTCCTAATCGTTGGGATGCAATTCATATTACAGCAAATCCCGCCACCACCATCAGCTAAATTGTTGCTAATTTTATTATTTTCAATTATTGGATTGCTCTCTTCACAATAAATTCCCCCACCTCTTGAATTGCCAGTAGAACTGGTAGAATTATTGCTGATTATGTTATCGCTAATAGTCGGGCTGGAATTCATACAATAAATCCCGCCACCTTCATCTGCATACCCGTTTTGAATCGTAAATCCAACAACCTGCGCTGTGTTATCCTCACCGCTGTTGAGAGTGATTACAGAACCTCCTTGGCTTCCATCAATAATCGTCTGTGAAATATAAGATTCATCACCGGTAGTCAAAAATAACGAACCCAACACAATATTAAGGCCATTGAAATTGATGTTCTCGTAATATGTTCCAGCTTGGACAAGCACAGTATCACCGTGGGAACTGGAATTTATACATTCCTGTATAGTCGGATGATCGTCCGGCACGTTACATATTGTTGCCTGAGCGGGCAAAAATGTAAATGCAACAAGAATAATTGTGTAAATACTAACTCTTCTCATTAAATCCTCCTGTTTTAAAACTATTATTAAATTTTCCATCAAACCTTGCCAGCAAATACCGCTGACACGGCAATTAGCAAAACAATACTAACTCATCTCATGAAACCCTCCTGTTTAAAATGTTGTTATTTTTTCCAACCAACCTTCTTTGAGGTTATGTTAGTATCTTCAGGCGGGGCTAATACTGCTTGCCCAGCAATGATTATATTTTTAAAATGGTTTATATTATCTGGCTTGTCAAACAAAATCGGATTTAATATTCGGCCAGGTCACACCCTTCTTGAGCACAGCCGCCAGGGCCTGCGGCCTGATGAAACCAGCATCCCCCTTCCTTATCTCACAGTCTTATCACTCCCTCTATTACTATGACTGCCTGTCCCGTTAACAGCGCCCTGTTATTGAATCCTTTTGAATCTTTTTTTAGCTCAACTGTCAGCTCTCCGCCCCGTTTGGATGCCTGGTAGGCGCGCATTTTTGTTTTGTTCAGCATAACAGACCAGTACGGACATAGCACAGTATGGGCGGCGCCGGTTACCGGGTCCTCGTTGATACCCAGACCGGGCGCAAAAAACCGGGAGGTGAAATCGTATGGTTTATCCCCGGCCGCGGTCACAATTACTCCCTTGCTGCCGAAAGCCTCCTCCGCTTGAATCAGGCTGTTAAAGTCGGGAGAGATCCTTTTTACGGCTTCTGCATTTTTAAGACGAACCAGCAGCATCTTCAATTGACTGCACTGGAAAGCCTCATGAAACGAGTCGGCCAACTCGAATTCATAAAGCTTCAGAGCGCTTTTGAAATAATCCGGCAGCTCGACAGGCAACGGATCACCGGCAGGAAAATCAAGCTGAATTTGATTGCTTATCCGCTCGACATGCAGATCGCCGCTTTTCGTATCAAAAGTAATAGTATCCGCCTTAATCTCATAGATATCGTATAATACCCTGGCAGTTGCCAGAGTCGCATGGCCGCAAAGATCGACCTCGCATTGCGGTGTAAACCAGCGAAGGTTAAACTTGAATGCATTTATAATATTGCCGGCGGTAATCGGCACCGCAAATGCCGTTTCCGACAGGTTCATCTCGGAGGCGATGTTCTGCATGGTAATATCATCAAGAGAGTCATCGAGGATACACACTCCGGCCGGGTTCCCTTTAAAGGGCTCACCGGTAAAAGAATCGACCTGAAAGAATGTTATGGTTTTATTTAGCAGCATTTTTACCTCAACTTCCGTAAATATTAATGAACATTGATTATTATATATATTAGGATGGCGTTTGTCAAAAAAATGTTGATTTTAAAAAGAGTTATTGCCAAAAAAGAGATAACAGCATATATTAAATGCATGCCTGACAGTTGGCGAAAATATATTGCCGGATTAGTCCTGATCTTTGCCCTGGCCGGTTGTTCAAAGGATTCCTCCACAGGTCCTAATGTTTTCAATTCGGGAGCTATCTCGTTTCTTAATTCAGGTACTTATACGGTAATATTAGAACAACTAAGCCACTATCGAGGCGTTGAATTCATGTCAGAAAACCTTGACCGGACAATCAGCACAGGCGGCAGATATCAGGTGCCCAACCTGCTCGATGGCGGCATTGTTTTTCAGGGCGGCGACAGGGTCTCTTTAGTTTACAGGTCCCGTGCAGAAGATTATTCAGGCAACCCCTTATTTGAAGAATCGCTGAGTTTTTTAGTCAATGGCCCTGCTATTGTCACAGTTAAGGGCCAGTATGGCGAATATGATATCAGCGGCAGTTAACAAGATAATAGTCGCTTGATTTTTTCGTTCGTTTCCAGTTAAAAAATAATCAAACCCAAATCCTGCAATTAAATATTAGAAGATATTATCATTTAGATAGATTATTTATCATTAATGTCCGGCCTTTCCATAAATAATAAATTAACAATTGTCATTCCCCGCCAAGGCGGGGAATCCATATTGTGATATATCTTGTTCAATAACCGTTACGTATAACTAACAGATAAAGCATCAATGTATCATGGATTCCTGCTTCCGCAGGAATGACAATTTTTGTATCTAAAAACAAAATCTATAATCTTTGAAAACAATCATACATAACGCCAGAACTCTATCGTCTTGAAACATAAAAGAATAATTTCTGTTAGTATTTTATAATCGTTAAAATCATTCATTCTGCTTTTAAAAAAGCCCGGACACTAATTATTATTTATGGCGGGCAAATATTTTTTCCGGATGATTCAAAATTGTTTGCTCAACCGGGATATATTATGTATACTCCGATGATGTTGTTTTGGAAATTGTAAATTTTCAGAGGTATGAAGATGCCCAAGAAATGGAGAATACTGTTAGCAAAACCCGGCCTTGATGGTCATGATCGCGGAATTAAGGTCGTTGCCGCCGCTCTTCGAGACGCTGGATTTGAGGTCATTTATACCGGTCTCCGTCAGACGCCCGAGCAGGTGGTAACTGCGGCGGTTCAGGAGGATGTCGACGCTGTCGGTTTATCGATTTTATCGGGAGCTCACATGACTTTGTTCCCGGCAATCAAGAAGGGTCTAAACAAAGCCGGCGCCGATCATATTCTGTTATTCGGCGGCGGCATTATCGCTGAATCGGATGCTGAAAAACTATATCAGATTGGGATCGGTCGGGTTTTTACTCCCGGCGCCAGTACAACTGAAATTATCGAATATCTAAATAACAATTTGAAAGAAAAAAAAGAGAAACTTCTATAAATTCCAAGGAGCGGAAATGAAGAGATTTAATATTGACGAAAAACAGCAAGAAATTCGAGATCATACAGCTGAATTTGCTAAAATACATATCGAACCTGTCAGCAAGGAATTGGACCACCGCGATGATCCTGACCGTTTTGCCTTTGATACTTACCGGCAATTGGGTAAAGAAGGCTATATCGGGTTTAACATGCCAACTGAATATGGCGGCGGCGGTCGGTCGAACCTTCATTATATTACATTATTAGAAGAACTTTGTTATTACGACCCCGCTATTTGCCTGCTTAGCGCCGTTGCCGAGCTGGCGACATATCCGATAATTCATTTTGGCAATGATGGGCAGAAGAAAAAATATATCCCAGAATGCGCCTCGGGTGAGTGGATTCCAGCGTTTGTTTTAACCGAACCGCATGCCGGTTCGGATGCGGCCAATCAGCTTACTGAAGCGACGCCGGATGGCGATGATTTTGTTATAAGCGGTGAGAAGATTTTTATTATGCATGGCGATGTTGCCGATATATTCGTGCTTTTCCTGAAAATCAAAGGCGATGATGCGGACGTTAAACCGACCAGGAAAGTCTCGGCGGTGATTGTCGAGGCTCGCAAGGACGGCAAGCTTGTCGATGGAATCAAAGTTGCCACACTGAAAAAGAAAATGGGAATGCGTGCCGCCACTACTGCTAGAATCTGGTTCGACAAATTACGGATTCCGAAAGCAAATATTTTGGGGCAAGAAGGCAAAGGTTTTAAGATTGCCATGAATACTCTCGACGGTGCCCGTATCGGCGTGGCCGCTCAGGGTGTGGGTATCGCTCAACGCGCTCTGGATGAATCGATTGAATATGCCAAGAAAAGAGTCTGTTTCGGTTCGCCCATCGGCAAGTTCCAGGCGATTCAATGGAAAATAGCCGATATGTCGACAAGGCTTGAGGCCGCCAGGATGCTGACTTATAAGGCCGCTCAGATGCAGGATAAAGGTGAGAAATTCTCTATCGAAGCCGCCCAGGCTAAACTCTATGCTACCGAAATTGCCAATTTCTGTGTCAACGAAGCGATGCAGATTCACAGCGGCTATGGCTATATCGGCGAGTTCTCGATTATCGAAAAACTATACCGCGACCAGAGAGTAACTGAAATCTATGAGGGTACTTCAGAGGTGCAAAGGCTGGTGATTGCCGGCTCTCTTCTCAGGTAATAAAAGAAAATGTAAGCCTCGCCCCTGCAGTTAAAGATATTTATTGCAGGGGTTTTATTTTGGGATTGAACAAGAACGCTTTTACTTAACCGCCAATACCGATTTCAGGTTGTCCAATAATATTTTTCCAGTGCTGTTGTTTCTTCTCTTAAACGATTTTAACCGTGATTGCATTGTCGATGATTTTTCTATCTGATTCAGAAGATAGGTAATTTGTCCAATATGATATGATTCGTGGATATAACCGCTGAGGACGTGTTTGCCAATGGTATCATAATTGCCCCAGACCTGCTTGTTTAAAAGAACGTCTCCCCCTTCGATAATCAAACGGTTGAGCTTTTTGCCGAGTTTGCCGAGGGCAACCATAATCTCATCAAATGGCGGATATTCCGAGGGATCGTTCAATGCCCTGGTGCCCGAATTAAAATATTGATTCAACTCCCAGTATGAAGGTTCGCCGCCCAGTAACTCAATCAGGCTTCCCCGGGATACAATAATATGACCAAATATCCAGATTACAGGATTCAATTTAATGCTTGGGCGGATAAACAATTTGGATTTATCTATTGGCATCAGATGCTTCATAAGATAACCGGTATTATATTTAAAAAGGTCTGTAATTAAATTTATCGATTCCATAATTTCTCCTTTCACACTGTTTATATGTAAATTCAATGCCAAAAATGTTGCGTTTTGAAATAGTGTATGTAATTGCTAATAGATCAATGCGTTAAGCAATATGGACAATATTGATTAATCGAGATTTTTAATGCAATCTGCGCGAAAATCCAGTTCAATTGCTTGACAGTGCATGGTTTTTATACAGGTATGTTAGATAGCGATCAAGTAAAGTATATTAGACTCATAAAAGTAGGTCGGCCTCCGAATGAAATGAGAAGGCCGACAATTAGGTGTCGGGTTGAAAAAAGGACTTCGTCCGCTCCCGTTGGTCGGACCCCGACCTACTGCCTACCACTACAATTCTGGCTGCATCGGATCGTTAGCCAAATATTTCTTTAACAGTTTTGACTGCTTCAATAATGTCATCACCATATTTTTCCAAGAAACTACGAAAGGCCTCTTTTGCCAAAACAATATTAAATCCATCATGCCAAATTTCCGGATCACGCGTAATACGGTCCATCCAAATTCCAAATGCCCTATCGAGATCATCATCAGAAAAATCTGATAAATCCAAAATTAGGGCAGTATCATCATTACGTGTTTTTTCAAATGGTTGATTCCATGCAACTAGAATAGGACCTTTTGAAGAGAGTACTTTGGCAGCACTTGCTATGGTTTTGGCCCGCGAATAATCATAAGATTCGACCCATTGCAGACAGTCAGGATAACGGTTATCAATCCCCTCTCGTTTCTTAGCCAGCCAATATGTCGGCATTATTTGAGGCCAAGAACTTTGAGGATAGTCAGATACAGGTTCAAGATTTCGATTAAATGCGGAGCAAACAGCTATGTATCGGCTAAAGTTATCTTCCATGGGATGTTTCGTAAAGATTAGGTATCCATATGCGCCAAAACCTGAAGGCGCTTCTTGCTCAGAAAATAGAACATCTCTGGCTGGAGTTGTCGCTTTAAAGCAAGTGCAATTAAAAAGAAGTAGCACCAACAAACATAAAATCCATTGTCTAAGTGCTAATCGATTGATCTTCATCAGATTACCTCCTCTTTTTCATTTTAGAGATGAATTTCACAAAACTAAATAATATACCAACCGTTCCAGTGCAAAGGAAAATCATAAGTGTTATTCCCCCGGGGCCTTCGAGCTCTAAAAAGTATATAAGTGGAATAGCTAAGACGACTCCCAAAAATATCGTTAATACTATATTACCCATCTAATAGCCTTTCAATGGAATTACGCCAATATAATATTATACAACGCTCATTAATAAACGTATACTTTATTAGAAAACTAATGTCAACGTAATACTTATAGAAACTGAATAAATCATTACTCCTTAAAATTCTTCGTATAAATTTAATGAACTCATCAATTCTGTTTATTATAATATTTAAAGCGGCGTTGGGAATCCTTTCCCGATGCTTTATACTGGCAGGAATGGGTTCCTGCCAGCACGAAAAAATCCCACCGCAAGCGAGTGGGGCGATCTAGAAATATTAATTATTTCCGCATTTCAGATTTATAAACAGGGTCAGCATATTTTGAGATTATTGATTCAACTGATAACATATGAGCATCAATTAAGCTTTGTATATGTTTTTCAGAAAGGCTATTAAATTCGATATCCTTAAATTCACGGAAAAATGATGCTACATTCTTAACAAAAGCGGATAATTTTCGATCTGTCATAATTTTCACATCATATCTAAAAGCGGCTGAGCGTGACAATTTTTTGGTAGGTATTATCATTAAATTGCAACATTTCGCACCCGGATAAGTTTTCATAAACCAATCACAAGAAGAATTCATTTGCTCGGTTTCTTTTTTATTAATCTCTGATCTTGTTAATTGTACATCATTTTTGCATTCAACAAGGAGATATTCCCCATCGGCAAGAGCCCAGAGGTTATCTGGGCCTTCCTTCCATTCTTTATCTGGTCTCTCACCTTTAAAACCCAAAGCTTCAGAAAGTTTGTTAAAGGAGTCCTCAAATCTATCTGGCTTTGTGCCAAAAGTGAGATTACCAAGAATTTCTTTTAAAGACATATAAAGTTCATTGAAATCAGAAAACTTTTTCATCCAGCTAATAATATTTTCCATACGTTTTTGACTTATCATTTTTATTTGATTTACCTGCATTCCCTCGATTGGCTTCAGTAATAAACGGTTATGCTTATGCGCTTCAAGTTGAAGTTTATTAGACTCAACTTTATTTTTCGGATAAATAAATCTAGCCATTTCCTGCAAATACCAGCCAATATCATACTTATCAAATTTATACTTATCTATAAGATTTTGAATTGTAGATGAGGCCCCGTCATAATCTCCTTCCTGGTATTTTATTTCAGCCTCAAGCTCTAATTCAAAAAGGTCTAATATTAAACTGGTCATTGAATCTTTGTTTATTAAATCCATTTGCTCAGTATAAAATGCTTTCCATCCACTATCTCTTTTGAGACATTGATTACAAAGATTTATAAGTACCTGCAGAGGTTTAACATCAGCATCTATATCTTCCCTAGCTATTTCAGCTATGTTCAATCCTATTTCGATTTGTGCTCTAGTGTCATGTCAACATAATAATATTGGGTATTTCATTGACTTCCGTAGTTGTTTGTGCTATATTTACGCAAACATGGAGGTGGTCGATGAAAAAATACATCGTTCGATTATCGAAGGAGGA
>Ga0114922_10002460_pt1 | contig 17370 bp, 16 predicted proteins | sample AartaG_FD_100975 | JGI IMG/M metagenome (GOLD analysis project Ga0114922, IMG submission 100975) | Deep subsurface microbial communities from Aarhus Bay to uncover new lineages of life (NeLLi) - Aarhus_00045 metaG | ecosystem: Environmental > Aquatic > Marine > Oceanic > Sediment | place...
CGATATTCTGCTACGCGAATTTTTACTTGTTTTTCCATAGGAGCCTTCATTATATTGTAAATTGCATATACATAGAATTCAGTTTTTACTAAGTTCAGTTCTATAGCCGCCTCTTTAGCAATGGTATGTGTTGCTTGATGATCTGGATGGTTATTATTGTCACTGGGTATCACTATCCGATCTGCATCGTAGATAATCGCTTTAGCAAGAGTTATCCCTCTGCTGATTTGATTAAAAGCGTCTTGATCGTGGAATTCAAACAAGTGAACAGCGTCATTCGGAAAACCAAAAGCTTTAGCAACTAATTTAGCTTCTTTAAGTCCAATTTCACCAACTTGATCATCGCTTAAATTGATATATTCCTGTGCTTCTTCTATTATAATTTGATCGTTCTTTTTTCCCCATGTGATTAAAGCGCGATTGTCTGTTACATAAACTATATGGACATCATGACCTTCTTTCATCCATTTTAATATTGCTCCTGCACACGAAAATATCTCGTCGTCTGGGTGGGGAGCAAATACAAAGATCTTCACAATTTACTCTTAATATCGGTTATTTTGCCTTCTATTATTTTTAATTTCTTCGTATTTTTCAATTGCTCGTTCCCGCCACACGGTATTCCATTTTTTGAATCCAGATTTAACGTACTTTTCTCTTCTATAGAAGTCGTACGAGACCCAATTAAAAAGAACAAAATATCTCTTTGCACCGCTTTTAATTGTTAAATTTCTTGACCTAACACCTAAATCGTTCCGTAAGTGATCCACTAATCTCATTTCAACTGCATCTTGAAGTTTTCCCTCAATAATAGCATCTTCGTATAAAATGCCTTCTTCAATGAAATACGCTCTTACCTCATCAAATATATTTCCTCGGCATAGCAGAACTTTTTCTTTGTCTTTATCGAAGTTTAACTCCTTTAAACCCTCTTTTACTAAATCAACAGTTTTCTTTACGGGCATTTTATTCTTCCAGTTTTCTCCTTTAAACAGGTCAACAGGAAGAGTTTTAAAAATAGTTTTTTCAGGTTTTTTTCGATAAAAACCAATAAACGCATCCCCAACCAAATCTCCAGTTCCGCTATCATCTATTTCAATCGTCATTGTTCCGTATTCAAAACTTTTTATAAAAAATAGTGATTATATTAGGATATTAAGAATAATTTAAAATTCCTTTGAACATTAAGAGATTCCTAGTTAATAATAATAAATAGTTCTAAGATAGTGAAAAATGGAAGTTGAAATTTTAGTCATCGGGAACGAAATTCTTATTGGAAAAACTCAAGATACTAATTCAACTTGGTTAGCTAAAAGAATTGCTAAATATGGTCATAGACTAAAAAGGATCACTGCTATTGAAGACGATATTGAGATTATTTCAACAACTCTGCAAACTATTTTAGAACGCAAACCCGGCATCATAATTACAACAGGTGGTCTTGGACCAACTTTTGACGATATGACATTAGCTGGAGTAGCCAAGAGTTTGAATCGAGAATTGGAACTTAATCAACACGCATATAAGTCTATAGAGAAAGCTTACGAACATGCTTACAAAAGAGGAATTCTGAAGCTTGAAGGGATGACGAAAGAAAGAGAGAAGATGAGTTATCTTCCTCAAGGTTCAATACCCTTACCAAATATTAGAGGAACTGCCCCAGGAGTTAAATTAACAGAAGGAGATACTATTATTTTTATACTCCCCGGTGTTCCATCAGAGATGAAAGCAATCTTCCAAAATGTCGTTAAACCAATCTTAAAAGAAAAAAGAGGAAAATTTGTTGAGAAGGGCTTGTTTTTTATGGGTATTGGGGAGTCACAGATAGCTCCGTATGTTACTAAAACCGAGAATAAATACCCCCAGCTTTGGATTAAAACTCATCCGAGGATCGGACTCTCATTGGAAGTGGAACTTTCTATAACTGGCTTTAACCTTGAGAACGGAGAAGAATTAGCGGAAAAAGCGTTAGATGAAATGAAAGAAGTCATCGTAAGTTTAAATGGTAAGATAAGAGAGAGAAAATAGTATTATTAATGATTTTACGTTATGGATTCTATGGAATCGAAAAATTATGATTACATAAGTTTAGAGTTTAAGCGAGGCATTTGTGTTCTTAATTTCAATCGCCACGATAAAAAGAATGCTCTTAGTACGGATATGCGTTCAGAAATCATAGACGCGTTAAACAATCTTAAAGTGAATAAAAAAGTAAGAGCCGTAATATTTTATGGTGGGCAAGATTTTTTTTCTGCTGGTTTTGATAGAGACGAGGTTCAAAAAGTTGTACAAGGAGAAGGGGATTACGAAGCTTTTGTAGAGTCTAATCATCTTTTTCATCAAACTTTATTTGAATTTCCTAAAGTCTTGATAGCTGCTATAAATGGATACGCTCTTGCAGGTGCGTTTGATCTCGCAGTGATATGTCACCTTAGAATTGCATCGAAAGGTGCTTTATTTGGTCATCCTGAAATAAGGTTTGGTGCGTGTCCATTATTTTTCCCATACATGGGTCTTGTAGGTCGCGGTAAAGCGCTTGAAATCTGCTTAAATACGGGATCTAAAGAAACATTTCTTAAAGCAGAGGAAGCTTTGAAGTTAAACCTAATAAATAAAGTTGTTCATGCTGATCAAGTCCTTGATGAATCAATTAAAATGGCAAAGGAAATTAACAAGTCTCCTGAATTTGCAGTTTCACAACTACTTCAAGTGAATAAACTTAATTTCGATAGGGTTAAAGCTTTTGATAGCGAAATTGAATTAATACTAAAGAGTATGAAGTCATTATTAGGAAAATAAATTGATGGTAGATTTTCACAAGAATTAATTCAAATTAAGAGATAATTATATGACCTAATACATCATAGGCGACTATTTTTGCTTTAGCACAAGGAGATTTTAAGTATTCTTCACTCAACATTGACCAAATCATTGAATCTATTGGTTCTCCCTCAATATTTTCATTTCTGTTTCGTAAGGTGGCTTCATATACATATCCTAATTTTTTTGGAATGGCAGCACTTCTAATATTGTTTGGTTCACAGTGAATTTCTACTCGATTTACGTGTTCTATCTCAAATGCTACTTTAGTTAGAGCAGCAGAGATTTCTGTAGCATATCCTTTATTGAGATGATTCACATGAATCCAGTATCCGATTTCAAACGCGTTTGATCCGACCCGGGGATGAAGGCCAGTTCCCCCGACTAATTCTGATTCGTAAGGATCGAACACACCGTACACATAATTTTTACCTAAATCAAAATCGGCACGAAATAATCTAAGGCGTTCTATTTTTACCTTCAATTCTTCAGGTTCATCCTTTACCCACGACATCCACGGTCGAAGATGTTCAACACTTTCTTGAACTGCTTTTTGTAAATTAAGCGCATCTTTGGGATTGTAACACCTAATAACCAACCGCTCAGATTCGATGCGATATGCAGGTCCTAAATAAGTATGAGACATATTAAATGGATATTTTGATCCTTGATAAATTATTCAAAAAAAAAATACTATATTGCTAAACCTTGCTCAAATCCTCTTTAAAATAATAAAATTAATTTACAAAAATAATCAGTATAATAACAACTATAATAAATGTTATTATGCAAATATAGGTTTCATAATCAATCAAATTACTTTTTTGTTTTAAGCTAATTTCTGCTCCACATGAAGGACAATGAGCTGGAATGGGATGACTGAATGTTTTTTGAATTCGGTATAACCGTTTTCCACATTTTTCACATCGAGGTCTCATTTTTTTAAAAATCCCTTATTTTTTGTAATCTAAATATATTTATAAAAAAATGTTATATAAAGGTTCTATTCCTAATTGAAAAATATCAAGCCTTTCATCTCATTGACTTTAGATCAGAATAGATTTTTCTAAGAGTAAAGGAAGTGATTAAGTTAGAAAAAAATCATCAAAGCTTCAAAAACTATTTCGTGTTCAAATTGGGAGCGAGTTTATCATTTTAGAAAACGAGTCAGAAAATCTTAATAAAAATTACCATTTAACATTCTTAGAAAAAATGCTATATATACATTCCTTCAGGTGGAGGTTTTACTTTGGGAATTCTATTGTTGTTCGAGTAAATTTGCCTTAATATGTCTTTAAATCCCCTAAAATTATTTCGCCAGAACAAATCACTTAAATCTATATTTCTTGGATTATACCCTGCTTGATCGTAGATTTTTCTTCTTATTGGATTTATTAATGTGTCATAAGCTTCGTGTAGTTCTATAAATTTCTCTTTGGCTTTGGGATCGGTTTTATTAAGGTCAGGATGAAATTTTTTCGCTAATCTTCGATAAGCCAATTTAATTTCTTCTTCAGAAGCATCTTTTTTAATTTCGAGAATTTTATAGTAATCCTTATTCTTTGCCATTTTAGATATTTTTCTTTCTTTTGTAGTAAGAAGAAAATGAGGAAATATAAACTTAAGTACGAATTATTATAGAATTTTCATACTTTAAAACTAATTTGAATAGGTAAATTCAGTGTCTGATTTCAAAGGAATTTTAGTATAAATTTAGAATGTAGATATAAATCTTTCATAAGAATAATGAATATTGCATATTGAAAATCCTAACTTCTCATAGGCGTGAACAGCAGGAGCATTGGCCACCCTTACCATAATAAAACATTGTTCTTTTTCTCGAAATAAACCTTTTAAGGTCGACGAGATTAGGGAACTAGCATAACCTTGGTTCCAGTAATCTAGATGAGTCCCAACTACTGTTATATATCCTATATTTTGATATTTCCATAAACTCATTATACTTATCAACTCTTTTCTTTCCATTATACCATACCATGTATTATTTTCATCAATCAGTATATCATCTGACTGGCGTGAACCCCAATAAATAGGATCGGTAATTCTCATTAATGAAGCTATCTCTTCTCTATAAGATTCAGTTAGTTTTTGGAATGTGTATTTCTCAAAATCCTTTTGATCTCCTTTTTTCATACCCATTCGATACAAAGCAGTTTCCTTTTTATAATCTGGAAATAATTTCGAAATCAATTCTCGATGGTTATCAAATCCAGTAACAGATACCGGTTTATAATTCTTTCCATTTAATAAAAACTCAAGACTTACATTTGATCCTCTCAATTGAATTCTTCGATTCTCCCAGATTAAGACCATTCCTTGAATTTTTTCTTCATTATCTAACGCCATATATATTTCAGTACTTTCCGGATATTGAGCATAGTCAACATGAAAGAAAAAGTATTCTGCAAAGTTATTTTTAATATAATCATAAAAAAAAGCTTCATTATCATGCGTTACTCGAATTGACTTTAATCGATCATACTCCATGAATAACCTAAGTATTTAAAACAATAAAAATTTCGATCAAAAAATTGTTTGAAGTGAAATTTTATGAAAATTTTGATGGAAATGTAAATTCAAAGTCTGATTTCAATGGAAATTTCCTTTGAAAAAATTCAATTCTGTAGAACTGAGTTAAATTAATCCAAACTTTTTCTTTAAAATTGTTGAAATTCCAAATCTCTGAAGTCTAAATGATGTTTTTGCTTGGAAGAAAACTAACTCAAGTAGATCGCGTTTTAGTTTAGAATCATTATTGATCTTTTCATAAAAATACTTATGGTTTTCAATTATCAAATTATTAAAGGACTTTGCCGCCAGATTATCTATTTTAAATTTACGAATCATTTTCTTGATTTCAGGATTGAGTCTGTATTCCTTCAGTGTTTTTCTGGAAAAATCTTCTTTCTCAAAAGCATTAACGGCTACTTCAGCTGCACGCTTACCGGCTCTGACTGCAAAAGCAAGCCCTTCCCCATTTGCAGGACAAACCATTCCCGCGGCATCCCCAATAATCATAATATTATCGTCATATATCTTCTTAACCACTCCTGTTGCAGCTACGGGAAAAGCTTCGCACCATAATTGTTTATTTTTTGAATCTGGCAAAAAGTTGTCTTTAATGTATTTTTGTTGTTTAAATTTTTCAAACTCCACATTCAAGTTGAATTCTAAGTTATCTTTTCCAACAATGCCCATTCCTACATTTACGATGTCATTTCCCAGAGGGAAGACCCAACCATATCCTCTAGAGGACCTAAAAAATAAATCAATGCAATGATCATCAGCTAAATTTGTGGTTTTAAAAAGCGCACATTTGCACATACTTAGTTCGGAAATATTCCATTTTTTTCTCAAACCCGATCTTAGAGCTAATTTTGAACTCATTCCATCCGCAACAATAAAAACCTTGCCGTAATACTCTTTAGTACCTGAGGGCGTTCTTGTCTTTATACCAATTTTCTGTTGGTTCTTGATAATGAAATCGTAGGATACATTTTTGTCAAAAAGCTCGACTCCAGAATCTACAGCTAAATCCCTCAGATAATTATCAAATTCTAATCGATCAACGATTAACCCGAATTTATCCTCATCCCATTTTTCTTCAATTATGTCAAAAGCGGGAGAAAATATTTTTGCTCCATTTATTTTTTGAACAGTGATTTTTTTTAATAATTGTGGATAGTCGTCCAGTATACACTTATTTACACTGCCACCGCATGGTTTCCTCCACGATACATCTCTCTCTATTAACGCAACTTTAAATCCTTTTTGTGCTATAATATCGGCACATTTAGATCCCGAAGGTCCTGCCCCTGAAATGATTACATCATACAACTTGATGACCTATATTACTGTTTTTGAAATAAAAGTAGTAATTTTTTTTTTAGTTTATATTCTTAGTTTTTTTTCCATAGTTTATAAATTTAGACAATTATATCTAGAAATTTGTAACATTCCTGAAAGGTAAATTCAGCGTCTGATTTCAATGAAATTTCCTTTGAAAAAATCAAAGTTGGAAGATATAAAATGTGAACCGATATTGCTGAAATCTTTAAATTCTTACGAATTTTTGCGAAAATAAATAGAGAAATAGATAAAAGAAAGAAAGGTTTTTGTAATAAAATTGTAATATGATCAAAATTTTTATAAAATAACTAAACATAGAAGTGTTCGTTCAATTTATGAGTTCATTTACAAATGTGAATATTCTTCCTAATTTTTATCAAACATCTAGCTTTTTTCCTATGCCTGTAGTTCTTATTAGCACCATTTCTGAATCTGGACAAATTAACCTCGGACCATATTCGTTATGTTTTCCATATCTCGTTACTAGGGATTACTCAATGATATTAATTACAAGAAACAATAGCAACACTGCCGTAAATATTCAACATACAAAAACATGTGCTATTAATTTTATCCCCTTCAAAAAAAGATTTTTAAAAAATTGCGTAATGCTGGGCTATCCTGGTGAAACTACGGCTGAAAAAATGAATAATAGTATATTTACTCTGATTCCTTCTCAAAGAACCACAGAAGAAAGGAAAGCTGAATTAAAATACCCCGATATAGTCCAAGAAGCGATACAAGTATTTGAATGTACATTAAACAATAAATATCCAATAGAAATTAGCAAAGAAACTCCTGAAACTCGCTTTATCTTAAAAGTTGACAAAATTCTAATGAAAGAAAAATGGCAAGAGAACCTTTTCAAAGGAAAAGGATTTCCAAAATTGCCAGTTGATTTTGGTTTTCGTGATAATGTTAATTTTTGGTTCTGTAATCATACTGAACCTTATTGTGAACCGATCCCAAAAGAAAAAGCAGTTGACTTTACTTTTGTTAAATACGCAGCTCAACGCATAGATCCCGATTTCGAATGGACAGATGAAGCGTGCGAAAAATTGGTTAAAGTACCTAGAATTTTTTTAAAAAAAGCTATAAAGGGCTGCTTGGAAGAAGCAAAACAAAAGAATTTGACGATTATAACCCCTGAATTTTTAGACGAGATTAGAGCTAAAAGAGGAAAAGAAGGGTGAATTTTTAGATAAATAATAGATTTTGAATTAATTGAAGATTTTTATCTGCGATCAAAAATTTTTGGTCTTAATTATGTCAACATTTAAAGTTACTATCGAAATTTCCGATATTCTTGGCGAGGGGAAATGTCCTTTAGGTCATACAGTTGGGGAAACCTTCCATTATCCTGAAGATCGTGGGAATATTTGTGCTGCCGCATTTAACTCCATTTATCATTATATTCGTGTATTAGAATCAGGGGGGACCTATCCCTTTTTTGAAGATGATGGTAATACTCATAAAGCGTGCTGTCCTGATTATAAGCGACCTGTCGTATTTAAAATGACTAGAAAAGCAATATCGCAGTAGTAGAGTACCCTTTCTAATTGATTTGAAATACTTGAACATGTAATAATTTCTAAAACCGATGTCCCTCTTAGTGTATTTTAAGGAAATGTTAGTACATTTATTGTGAAAATTGACGCCGTTGAGCAACGGAATTCTCAATAAGCCCCCACATATGTGTTTTAGCTTATTTCATTGACGTCTTTATACTTTGTCTATTTCGATATGCTTAACTTTTTTCGATATCCTTACAAGTTCAGCTTCTTTGGTATCAATAGTACCAACAATCCAATTAGAAATGTCATTACTGGAAAGTGCGTTAGAAAAGTCCTCTACTTTGCTCGGATCGATAGCTAATAGCATACCCCCGGCTGTTTCAGAGCAAGAACAATCGTTAAAAGCATATCCATATTCTTCAGAGAGTTTTTTAGAGAACTTAATTGAAGGAACAGTCTCTATAACTGCCGATAATCCAGAATTTTGAAGCATCTCCTTTAAATGCCCACTCAACCCAAAGCCTGTGACATCAGTCATAGCGTGAATAAAAGAGAAATCATTATACGTATAAATCGTTTTTACTACGGCTTGATTAGATGTTGTCATAAGATTTATAGCTAATTCAATCGATTTATTGAGTTCATTCGAGGAATATTCCTCCAACATGTCCGGAAAATCTTTCTGTAACCTATACGCTGCCATAATTGGTTGTAATCCAATAGGTTTTGTTAAGAGTAGTTTATCGCCTTTTTTCACTCCGTGTTTCCGGATTAAATTGTTTTTATCTACAAAACCAGACGCTTCTCCACCAATTAGAGGCCACTCGCTATAAATCGTATGACCTCCAACTACTTTGGAATTTATTTTTTGTTCCATAAACCTGCTAATTCCCCTAAGAATTCCTTCTGCGATGTTCATTGGAGTGTTTTTATTGATCGCTAAAAATACAAGCATTCCTGAAACTTCTGGAACATTCATCGCAAATATGTCATTTGTAACGTTACATGCAGAGATTTCGCCCATTATTTCAGGTTCATCTACAAGCGGTGTAAAGATATCAATACTTTTCACTTGAACCATATCGGAATTTGGAACGGGCACAATAGCAGCATCTTCAATTAATCCTCCCAAACCAGTTTTCTCCAGTAATTCGTCTAATTGATTTGCCCCAAGTTTACATGATCATCCATAGATTTTAACTTGCTTTGTCAATCGGTATTCCTTTTTTTCAGTCATTCACCTCACACTTCTTACGATATCCGTTTTTATTTAGTTCTAATATGATTTTAATATGAATTAATGTTTATTAATATATTCGATATTATTTATCTATTTTTTCGATAAACAGGTATATTCAATTTTAAGATAAATGTTACACCCATGTTATATTATCTTTAATTCAAAATTAGGCGCTGAGATTAACTAAGAATAACTTAAATAAAGCTATTTTATGTTTAATTTCCGGGTAAAACAAAAAAAAATTGAAGATTTCTTTTTACATAAGAGAAATTCTTTAGGTGTTTCAACTAATTTTTTGAAATGGTACTTAAAAGAGTGGAAGTATAGAAATTTATCCAATTCTAAACTTAAGAAAAATTAAAAAATTTTAAAATAAAAACAGATGATATTATCGATGCCGCCTTGCAACGGAAATTTTCAATAAGCAACCACATAGCGTGTTTTAGCTTATTTCATTAACATCGTTATATTTCAGTTATTTCGACGTGTTCAACGTTTTTTGAAACGCGGACACGCTGAGGGTCATCTTTGTTATCGATTGATCCAACAGTCCAATTAGACACGTGAAATTCGTTGTCGAGTCGTTCTGAAAACTCTTCAGCATATTCATGATCCACGGATAGTAGCATTCCACCCGCAGTTTCAGGCATTTCACATTCGTCAAATTTGTGTCCAAATTCGTAAGCTACCTCCTTAGCTAGTTTAAATATCGGAACCTTCTTGATTTCAGCTGATAGCTTTGAATTTTGAAGCATCTCTTTTAAATGCCCGGAAAGCCCAAATCCAGAAACATCTGTCATTGAATGCACGAAAGATACATCTTCATAAGTGTGGATAGCTTTTACAACGCTTTGGAGAGGCATGGTCATATATTCTACGGCTAAATCTATTGATTTATCAATTTCTTCTTTAGAAAAAGCCTTTAGTAGGTCGGGGTTATTTTTCTGTAATCGGTATGCTGCCATGATTGCTTGGTTTCCTACGGGCTTGGTTAGTATTAATGTATCCCCGTCTTCTACATAATTCTTCTTAATTATTTTGTCTTTGTTAACAAATCCAGAGGCTTCTCCGCCAATAAGAGGCCATCCTGAGTAGATTGTATGGCCACCAAGTACTTTTGAGTCAATTTTATTTTCGATAAAGTTTCTGATTCCTACCAATATCCCTTCTGCGACGTACATTGGTGTATTTTTTTTGATCCCGAGAAATACAAGCATACCTGAGATTTCTGGAACATTTAACGCAAATACATCGTTGGTTACGTTAGCTGCGGCTATTTCACCCATAATTTCTGGTTCGTCAATAATTGGGGTAAAGACATCAATATTTTTTACCATTACTAAGTCGGTGCTTGGAACAGGTATTATTGCTGAATCCTCTATATCTCCAACTAAACCAGCGTTATTTAGAAGTTCATTTAACTTCTTGGAGTCTAATTTACAGTTTCATCCGAATAATTTCGTTTGGAGCGTTAGTCGATAACTCTCTTCTTCTTGTAACATTTCACCTCACGACTTTTTTACATATTACAATCTTAATTGGTTGTAAACTTAAAGATGAGTAGGTTATATTAATATTTTCGTTATAAATTATTTATTTTTTCGATAAATTAGAGGGGTTTTTTATCTGTCCATACAAAAAGTCGTATAAAATATTAAGGTAAAAGGAGACTTATTTTTTTTGTAATTTTACGAGTGATGTCGAAAGGATCTTTATAATAAATATCAAGATTTACTTCGTCAACTGAAGGATCGGATAGATTTTTTTTGATATCATGTTTTAATTTTAAAACATAATTGAATTTAAAAACATTTCCCGGCTTCAATTCGTTGAGATACAGATATTTAGGAAAGCTTTCGCTTCGAAGAAAGGTTAAGTAATCAGGGGTCTTAAGAGATATTTGTAAATCTGAAAAAAGTAAATTTGTAGGATTATTCAATTTAAAGTTAAAATAGAGCTTATTTCCAATTGTTTTTAAATTCTTGAACAAGAGAATATCTCTCGGTTCAATAAGATCTTCTATTTTTGGTGAATATAGATCATCTTTAATAATTCGAGCATTAAGTTTATTCTTATTTACAAATTTTACAATCTTTTCCTTTAGCACGTCAATTTCCAAATCAATATAAGAAGCAAGACTTTCTAATTTAATAGGATTCATAACGTCAAGATAGTACTTTATTTGACTTAGAGTAAGTTCGTCATTACTCTTCTGATTGAAGTTTTTCAATTTGTTTATAAGAACTTCTTTGAACGAAACAAATTTAGTTACGGTTGGTCTTGCCCATAGGTTAAAAATATCATTTTCTTCAGAGAGTTTCCCGATTATATTATCAATCTGGTTCTCGCATTCTACAATAAAATTTTGAATTTGGTTAGTGTTCATTTCTATAAGTTTTGTTGCGTCAGAAAACTCACTTTTTTTTAATAAAGTATCCAACTTAATTTTTAAACCATCAAAATTGGTATTGAACTTTTTTAATCCTTCAATACCTTGCGAAATTATTGATTGAATGTGCCCTTGAAATAATACAGATGATATGAGGTTTAATTTTTGTTCTTCGGGATCTCCATCAGATTCCTGAATTTCTATTAAAATTCTATCCTTCAAGCTTTTAATTTTCCGATCTAGCTCGCTTAAAAATTCTTGTAATTCAATTTTCAATCCAACCCATTTGCTTAGTAAAGATTTAAAAATTTCGTTAAATTCAACATTGTGTACGAGAATTTCTCGAATATCATCGTCTAATTTAAACATATAATTTCTAAACTGCGTAATTTCAGTAAATTTCTCTTCTACATCTGAATTTCCAATATTTTCTAAGCTTTGTTCATCCAATGTTTCCAAAAATTTAGAATCTCTTGCGTATTCATACTGGGCTTTTAAAATGTTGATACGATCTTCTAATAACTTAATTTTCGATTTTAAATTTACTGTAAATTCCTCCTTCTTTTCTTCAAAGACCTCGGAAATGAATCCCTTAATAATGCTTAATTCATCAATGATTGTTACTTTAGTCTCTTCCCAGTCCTCAATTAAATTGAACGCTAACCTTTTGTATTCGAACTTGTTTAATCTTTTATTAAACTTCTTAATTTTATTTAAAATTTTGCGATAGATTTTATCTAATTCTATTTCGGTTTGTTGGAATTTGAATTCTTTTATGTAGGAATTCATCTTTTCACGGAATTCGGCGGGAATTTTCTGAAATTCGCGAATTTTTTTACGAAACTCATCTAAATCTTCATTAACTTCTTGAATTGTTTCGTCAATTTCGTGAAATGCTGTTTTAATATTGCTTATTGTATAAAGAATTTCTTCACTTACATCCGGATCATTTTCAATTTTTAAATTTTTCTCCAGCTCGATAAAAATCCAGACCGTTATTTTCTTACTTGATAAAATATTGCCAATATTTCGTAATAGGATTATTGTTTTTTTTCGCTCTCGCCAGTACTTTGATTCTAAAGTATAAAGTATTTTTGTAATCTCGTTTTCTATTTCAACTGAATATTCTTCGTATAGACGTTTGAAAACAAGCGAAACCCCATCCCGAACATTTTCTGATGGATTTTCAAATTCTTCAAAGATATAAGTAAATATTTCCATGATGTTGTTTTGACATAGATGATATAGAGCGTTTATAACCACATTTCTAAACTCAGAATCCCCAGTATAGAGCGCGGTTATCAAATTAGCCCAAATTTGATCAAAATTATTTTCCGCTATTGTTACTAACGAATCGATTACTCTTAATTGAATTCGATAATTATTTTCTTTTAATAGGTTGATAAGTTTTGGGATAACAGGGATGATTTCCGACGATTTTTCTTTCCCTATTTCTCCGAAAAGCCATATGATTAGCTCTTTTACTCGCGGTTTTTCGTTGTAAAGTAGATTAAGTAGGACATAAGTAATTTTTTCTTTCGAGAGAAAATAGGTACCAATAATTTTTAACAGTTCTGCTGCTGATCTGGCAACATCATCATCTTCGTCTCTCAAATTTACTATAACAATCGATAATAAAGGTTCAAATTCTCGAATCTTTGTATAATCTTGGTTTAGAATTTTTTTCAGCGTTTTAATGACTTGAAGTTTCACTTTCCAGTCATTATCCATTAATTTTTCAGTAAATTCCTCAATTATGTTTTGTAGTTGCTCCCTATCGATATGCAAAGAAAGAATTAAATTTCCCATAATTTTAACTGCTAGGCGTCTTATTGAGGATTCTTGATCAAATAAACGCGATCGAATCTTATCGATAAGATCAATTAGTAGATTCGGTCGATACATAGTTATTTGGTAAAGAATTTCTAAAGACACCAATCTGACCCACGAATTAATGTCGTTTATGGTGTTGCTTAAATTTCTAACTGTTCTTAATGAAATTGTGGGAGATTTGTCACATATTTTATTTAATAACGTTAAGCTGTCATAGATTAGTTCTTTATCAGAAGTTACAGAACTTTCAATTATTTCAAATATCTCATCAGCTGCTTTTTCATAGCTACCACTTAAAATTAGATCTTCAACTTTTTTTACGTCCAAAGTCAGAATAGTTAAGAGCCTACTAATTTATAATTCTATAATTAAACCAATTATTCTTTTGATGTTGATCTTTAAAAATGTTTTTCAATAAAACAATAAAATTAGGTTTTTTAAAATTAATGTGATTAGATACAAAAAAAATTAGGTAAAATAATTATAATTTATCAGATGAATGGTCACTCGAATAATTCGATTATGTCTACACTGGTTATTGCTGTTTGAGTTACCTTTAAATCTAAAAAAAGATTACAAAAAGTTGGCTAAGTAAGTACAAGTTTTATAAAATTTAATAACTCTGTCCTTTTAAATAGAGAAGTTTTACTTATAAATTTGAGGTTTTGGATAATATGGTTAAAAAATCAAAAGATCAAGAAGAATTTTGTGAAAAAATTTATACATCTCTAATGCTTTTACTTGAGATTAAACGAGAAGTAGCAAAATTAGAACCCATAGAAGATTTATGTAGAGGTGTGTTATCTAATGAGAAATTAAGTCTATTATTAGGTCAGGAAAAAAGTCATATCCAAAATATATTTGAAAAAGCTAGAAAAGACCCTAAATACATAATTGCTCAGAAATTTCTAGATGATTATAAAACAAATTTAAAATCTAAATTTAATCGAGATTGTAAAAATGCTATAAAGAAGATTGAACATTACGTGATTGTTAATAGTCCTCCTAACAATAATTTAGATAGACTTAGATATTCTCATCCAAATCTTATAAAGAACTTTTTTAAAATAGTTGATACTAAAAAAAAAGCATACTGGCCTAGATTTATCTATGCAGATGGTTCAGTATATCGAGCTTATAAAGGAGATGAATATACTAGATTTGGAATAAAAATAGCTCGAAAAGATAAGATTTTAATAGAGAGGTTTGCCAAGGCGATAAATTTTAATCCTAAATATATTATAGAGTATGATAGGACTAAAATAAAAGATGGAGTTAAGACTAAGTATGAAATGATAAAAATGGAGTTTAAAAATAAATTATTCACGGATTATTTAAAGGAACTTGGAGTGGTTCCAGATAAAACATTTCGAATAAAATTACCCAATTTAGGTAGGAGAGAATTGAATTTAGCTTTCCTCCTTGGTTTTTTTGATGGGGATGGGAAACAAGGATTAACAGTATTAAGATCAGGAAATGCACGATTCTTAGAACAGATAAAGACAAGATATAATCTGCCCTTTGAAGTTAATCCTGATAAAGATAATCCTAAGGCTTTTTCTTTAAGTCTTGGAAGTATATTATTCAACGAGATGATGTTAAATTATGATTTAAGCCTTCCACGGAAGAGGAAAATCTTTACAGTAAATAAATATAAAACAATGAAATTAAGTAAAGCATTAATTAGAGATTTGGTGTGGGAAATGCCCATATATGTAATTGCCAGAATTTATGATCTATCTCAAAGTACATTAACAAGATTAATTAATAAATTTGGAATAAAATTACCTCCTAAATCCTATTGGATAAATAAGAATTATTTGGGGAAAGAAGATGAAAAGACATTTGATATGTTTTTTGAATTTTATAAAGAAAATCCAAATGAACAAAATAACTTCTATTATAAGAGTTTTCCATTTAATGCACCTTCTACAATTAGGATTTGGTTGTCCAAAGCAAGAAATTTAATAAAAAAATAAAAAAAATCATTCAAATAATTCGATAATTGCAGTTCCAGGAGTTGAAACTCGTTCTCTATAGGTTAATACACCTTCTGGAACTTCTTTTGTTTTCACGAGACCACGTTCTATATCCTTTTCGGAAATGTATCCTCTCTCACCTGCTTCAAATTGTTCAACTAAATTACCATCATCATCTTTGATATCCACTTTAGTGATAGTCCTCTGTTCTACATCAAAATAGACTCTTTTTCCATCAACATTATTTACTGTAGCTTTAGTGATTATTCGATCTCCACACCTCACAAATCCTCGCATTTCTATATTGACCTCTATTAAATTTCCTGCCTTTCCATGCTCCAAATGGTCTTCAAATAATTTTGTGATTAAGCCTGTAGAAAATAAGCCATGTGCGATTATCCCTTTTAGTCCTGCTCGTTCAGCAATAGCATCATTTGTATGGATGGGGTTAGTATCACCAGATGCTTTTGCGTAAGCCCTCAGTAAATCCCTAGTAACCCCCTCAAACTGATCTTTTACGACATCCCCAACATTATAATCAGATATTTTTACCATTTTAATACCCCCCTTTCCGAACCCCTGCAGTAATTACCACATCGCAAACGGGTTCTTCATTTTGATTTTTTACCTTAACTAAGAATTTATAAAATAACATCATGTTTTTCTCATTTAACCATACATCTTCACATAAGCCACTAATTTGTAATTTATCACCCTGTCTGACATCAACACAACCGTCCCAATTGTAGATGTTTCCAGTGTGTAACAATTTACCAGGATCGAGCATTATTCCCCTCGTTTTACCATCTTGAACTACGTTAAAACCAATGAGTAATTTATACACCGCTTTGATCGTGAAATGGTTGGCAAATGCATGGCAGGCTACTACACCATCTTCTTCAGAACGAATGTATTTTGGGTCAGTAATTCCATACACTTTTGCAAAATTCACTAAAGTTTTATATCTAATATTAACCTTAACAGATCCAGGAATATCTATGCCCTTAACGGTTTTTATTAGAAAATCAGCATTTTTTTTCATTTCTTCGATATCCATCATGATTTCACTTCATAACATAAAGTTGCATTAATTATTTTATTTAGTTTAATTCTGTTTAAATTAACCTAATATTTGAGGTTATTCATAGCTTTAGAGTTCAATTTGACTGCCAATTTTGGTATATATTTTTTTCTCATCAGGTATGGCAGAATTAAAGAATTCAACTATTCGTTGGTTGTTAGGTTCACCATTTAAGATATAGCAAGGAGTTTTGTACTTTTCTATTAACTTTAATAAATGTGAATCTATTGGCTTCGATTTCTTAATATTACTATCTTCTTCTATTATATTATCTAATTGATTGCTACTTTTTAACTCGTTATATTTGAAAGTGGATATCGATTTAATTAGTTCCTTATCATTATTGAAGATTCCATCAATATTTTTGATTAAGAAACATTGACTTACCTTTAGCTTATTGGCTACATAGAGCGCTATAGAGTCCGAAGTGACGTCCCAATTATGTGGTAGAGCATCGTCTTCACGGAGAAAATTGTATGGTAAAAAGATACAAAACATTTGTTTAGCGTCTTGAAATGTCCTTAATTTTTCTATACTTTCCAGATTCGGATATTTTTCATTTAATATTATTCCGTTATAATTCATGGAATAAATCGCAATCCAATGAGCGAGGTCGTCTCCTATATCTAAATCTTCATCCAATC
>Ga0114922_10002462_pt1 | contig 17362 bp, 31 predicted proteins | sample AartaG_FD_100975 | JGI IMG/M metagenome (GOLD analysis project Ga0114922, IMG submission 100975) | Deep subsurface microbial communities from Aarhus Bay to uncover new lineages of life (NeLLi) - Aarhus_00045 metaG | ecosystem: Environmental > Aquatic > Marine > Oceanic > Sediment | place...
CGTGGAAGTTTAGACACTTCAGGTGTGGCAAATAGACATCGTGGCCGTTCGAAATACGGTACTAAGAAGGCTAAGAAATAATAATTAGGATTAAGTAATATGGCTAGAAGAAAAGCAGCTGCTAAAAGAACTATTCTTCCAGATCCTTTATTTGGGAGCGAATTGATTGCTAAATTTATTAATGTGGTAACACGTAACGGTAAAAAAGCGGTTGCCGAAAAAATTGTTTATGGAGCATTGGAAAAAGTTGCAGTAAGCAAAGGCGGTAAAGAAAAAATTACAAAAGGTATTAGCATTAAAACTAATGAAGAATTAAGGAAAAATGCTTTGGAGCTTTTTAATAAAGCTTTAGGTGCAGTACGGCCCATTGTCGAAGTTAGACCACGTCGAGTTGGTGGTGCGAATTATCAGATTCCTGTAGAAGTACGGTCGGAACGTGGCGCAACTTTAGCTATGCGTTGGTTAATAAAGTTTGCTGCTAAACGCGGAGAAAAAAGTATAGCGCTACGATTAGCTGGTGAAATTCTAGATGCGATAGGCGGTAAAGGTGGGGCAATTAAACAACGAGAAACAGTTCATAGTATGGCTAAAGCTAATCAAGCGTTTGCCCATTTTAGGTGGTAATTATGGCGGCGCGGACGACTTCTCTACAATATTATCGAAATATCGGCATTATGGCGCATATTGATGCGGGTAAAACTACGACCACCGAAAGAATTTTATATTATACTGGTAGAACTCATAAACTTGGTGAAGTACATGATGGTGCTGCGGTCATGGATTGGATGGCGCAGGAACAAGAGCGCGGGATTACTATTACTTCGGCAGCTACAACTTGTTACTGGCAGGGTATGGATCTGCAGCATGATCAGCATCGCATAAATATTATTGATACACCAGGACATGTAGATTTTACTATTGAAGTAGAACGTTCTTTAAGAGTATTAGATGGTGCAATAGCAGTTTTGTGTTCAGTTGGAGGAGTAGAGCCGCAAACTGAAACTGTTTGGCGTCAGGCTAATAAATATAAGGTGCCGCGTATCTGTTTTGTTAATAAAATGGATCGTGTTGGAGCGAATTTTTTTAGAGTAGTTGAGCAAATCAAATCTAAGTTTGGAGCTAATCCGATTGCAGTTCAATTACCTATAGGTGCTGAAGAAAATTTCCAAGGAGTGGTAGATTTAATTAGGATGCAGGCTATTTATTGGAATGAAGCTGATAAAGGAATGACCTATGAAGCGCGCGAGATTCCGCAGGATATGGTGGATACTTGTAATAAGTGGCGCGAGAAAATAGTTGAAGCAGCTGCAGAAGCTTCTGATGAGTTAATGGAAAAGTATCTAGGGAATGGGGAGCTTTCTCAGCAAGAAGTAAAACGTGGCTTGCGTATTCGTACTTTAAATTATGAAATCGTGCCAGTCTTATGTGGATCTGCTTTTAAAAATAAAGGCGTACAAGCGTTATTGGATGCAATAATAGATTATTTACCAGCTCCTAACGAAGTAGCAAATGTTAGAGGCGTTAGTGATGCTGGTGTAGAAACTTCAAGAGTTTCATCAGATGATGAACCGTTTTCGGCTTTAGCGTTTAAAATCGCAACAGATCCCTATGTAGGAACTTTAACTTATTTCCGTGTATATTCCGGAATATTGCATTCAGGTGATTCGGTATACAGCTCAATGAAGGGAAAAAAAGAACGTGTCGGACGTATTTTATTGATGCACTCTAATTATCGTGAAGAAGTTAAAGAAGTGCGTGCTGGTGATATTGCTGCTGCAGTGGGATTAAAAGGTGTTACGACAGGTGATACACTTTGTGATTTAAATAGTCGTATTATTTTAGAGCGTATGGAATTTCCTGAACCGGTAATTTCTGTAGCAGTTGAGCCGAAAACCAAAGCTGATCAGGAAAAAATGAGTATTGCTTTAGGCAAACTAGCTCAAGAAGATCCGTCTTTTAGGGTTAGTAGCGATGAAGAATCTGGGCAGACTATTATTTCTGGAATGGGCGAATTACATCTAGACGTCATCGTCGATCGAATGTTACGCGAATTTAGTGTTGAAGCAAATATTGGCAAACCACAGGTGGCATATCGAGAAACTATTAGTAGGAATGTGGAACAGGAAGGTAAGTATATTCGTCAGTCTGGCGGTCGCGGTCAGTATGGACATGTTTGGATACGCCTTGAGCCATTAACACTCGGAGAAGGTTATAAATTTGAAAATGCTATCGTCGGAGGAATCATTCCTAAGGAGTATATTCCGGCGGTTAATAAAGGAGTTCGGGAGCAAATGGAGAACGGCGTTTTGGCTGGTTATCCAATAGTAGATGTTAAAGTAACTCTTTATGATGGTTCTTTTCACGATGTTGATTCTAGTGAAATGGCTTTTAAAATCGCTGCCTCACAAGCGTTTAGAGAAGGTGCAACAAGAGCTAATCCAATATTACTTGAGCCGATTATGAAAGTTGAAGTAGTAACTCCTGAAGAGTATATGGGTGATGTAGTTGGCGATTTAAATCGGCGTCGTGGGATAATTTCTGGTATGGACGAAGGTCCAGCAGGTAAAATTATTGATGCTGTAGTGCCTTTGGCAGAAATGTTTGGTTATGCGACAGATTTACGTTCCATGAGTCAAGGACGTGCAACTTATACAATGGAATTTGAAAAATATAGTGAAGTTCCTGCAAGTGTTGCACAAGGTATTATTAGTAAAAAATAGCTTAATGTGATTTCCGCAAATGCGGGAATCTAGTATACTTTGAGAAACTATTATGGCTGTTGTTAGAAAAAATCAGAGAATACGTATTCGTTTGAAAGCCTTTGATCATAATTTAATTGATCAGGCTACACACGAAATAGTTTCTACAGCGAAACGGACCGGTGCTGTTGTTCGTGGACCTATTCCTTTACCTACACGTAAAGAGCGTTTCACGGTGTTGACTTCTCCGCATGTAGATAAGGATGCTCGTGATCAATATGAAATTCGGACTCATAAAAGATTATTGGATATTCTGCAACCTACGGATAAGACAGTCGATGCTTTGATGCGACTCGATCTTGCGGCCGGAGTAGATGTTCAGATTAGTGTGGATTAGAGGTTAATATGAGTATTGGCTTAGTTGCTCAAAAATGTGGTATGACGAGAATTTTTACTGATGATGGTCAGTCAATTCCAGTGACAGTTCTGAATGCAACACCTAATCGAGTAGTGCTAGTTAAAACTCCTGAAAAAGATGGTTATCGGGCATTACAAGTGACTACAGGTAGTAAGCGTGTTTCTTTACTTAATAAACCATTAATTGGTCACTTTGCTAAGGCAAGTGTAACTGCAGGTCGAGGACTTTGGGAGTTTCGACTTGCTGCTGATGAAGGTACTGATATTGCAGTCGGCAACGAGCTTGGCGTTGATATTTTTACCATAGGAAACAAAGTAGATGTAACCTCATTGAGCAAAGGAAAGGGCTTTGCAGGTGTTGTTAAGCGATATAATTTCCATACCCAAGATGCAACACATGGTAATTCATTATCACACCGTGCTCCAGGATCAATCGGCCAATGCCAAGATCCAGGCCGTGTATTTAAAGGCAAAAAAATGGCAGGTCATATGGGAGATGAGCGTTGTACGATACAGAACCAAGAGATAGCGCTTATCGATAAAGAGCGTGATTTACTATTTATTAAAGGTGCGATTCCAGGAGCTCGTGGAGCTAATGTAATAGTTAAGCCTACAGTAAAAACCAAAGGAGATAGTGGTGGAGCTTAATTTAATGGTTCCTGAAAGTATTGAGACTAAAGGTGCGGCTATTTCACTCTCCGATGCTGTATTTGGCTGTAAATTTAATGAACCGTTAGTGCATCAGGCAGTGACTGCTTATTTGGCAGCAAAACGCAGCGGGTCTAAGGCTCAAAAGAATCGATCTGAAGTAAGTGGAGGCGGAGCTAAACCTTGGCGACAGATAGGTACTGGTCGAGCTCGCGCAGGTACAACTCGTAGTCCGATATGGCGCTCTGGTGGAGTAACTTTTGCCGCTAAACCTAAAAGTTATGCGCAGAAGTTAAATAAAAAAATGTACCGTGCAGCGCTGCGGTCGATTTTTTCAGAGTTAATTAGGAAGGGGCGATTAATTGTTGTGGAAAATTTCGCCGTAACCAACCCGAAGACACGAGAATTGCTAAAAAAGTTAACTGATATGGGACTTAATGAAGTATTAATTATTAACGATATGGTAGATAAAAATCTATATTTAGCTGCGCGTAATTTGCCCGGAGTGAATGTGCTAGATATTCCTGGCATTAATCCGGTTGCTTTGGTTGGATTTGCAAAAGTGTTAATTACACTTTCTGCAATTAAACTGCTTGAGGAAATGCTGGGATGAGTGGCGAGGAAAGACTATTGCAAGTTTTGCTTGGTACCGTGGTTTCCGAAAAATCTACTATGATAGGAGCAGATAGACAATATGTTTTTAAAGTGGTAGCAGACGCTAATAAATCAGAAGTTAAGAAGGCGGTGGAGGTATTATTTAATGTTGGTGTCACTAAAGTGAGAGTTTCTAATGTTAAAAGTAAAGTCAAAAAATTCGGAAAGATTGAAGGACGACGTAGAGGTTGGAAGAAAGCTTATGTTACCTTACAAGAAGAACAGAGTATCGATTTTGGGACTAAGAGTTAGAGGAAGATAGCAATGCCAGTTGTCAAAACAAAACCAACTTCACCAGGCCGCCGTTTTGTAATAAAAGTAGTTGAGCCAAATTTGTATAAAGGTGATCCTTATGAACCCTTGTTGGCGGTAAAGAAACGAAAAGGGGGGCGTAATAATAAAGGACGAATTACGGTAAGGCATCATGGTGGCGGACATAAGAGACAGTATCGCATTATTGATTTCAAGCGCGATAAGGACGATGTTGTAGGCCATGTTGAGAGATTGGAATATGATCCTAATCGAAGCGCTCATATAGCATTAGTTTTGTATAGTGATGGTGAGCGCCGTTACATAATAGCTCCTCGAGGACTAAAGGAAGGTGTAGAAATTATTTCAGGAGAAAAAGCTCCGATAAAAATCGGTAATTGTTTGCCATTGCGTAATATTCCGGTAGGAACTACGATCAATTGTGTCGAATTGAAACCAAGTAAAGGTGCACAATTGGGTCGCAGTGCTGGGTCAGCTATTCAATTATTAGCTCGTGAGGGCGGTTATGCTACTTTACGTTTACGTTCTGGAGAAATACGTAAAGTGCTAGAGGTTTGTCGAGCGTGTATTGGAGAAGTGTCTAATCCAGAACATAATTTGCGTTCTTTAGGTAAAGCTGGTGCCACACGTAGGCTTGGCAGACGCCCAACGGTACGCGGAGTAGCGATGAATCCGGTAGATCATCCTCATGGTGGGGGAGAAGGGAAAACTTCTGGAGGTCGACATCCGGTTAGTCCGAAGGGAGTTCCAACTAAAGGATATCGTACTCGTCGTAGACCAATTAGTAAAATGATCATTCGTGATCGTCGAGAAAAGTGAGGAATAAAAAGTGCCACGTTCAGTAAAAAAAGGTCCATTCGTTGATCATCACCTACTAAAGAAGGTGGAAGCGACAGTTGTTTCTGGCAGTAAGAAGCCAATTAAAACTTGGTCACGCCGTTCTATGATTATTCCAGAGATGGTGGGTTTGACTATAGCAGTACATAATGGTAGAAATCATGTGCCAATTTTTATTACCGAGAATATGGTTGGCCATAAATTGGGAGAATTTGCGTTAACACGTACTTTCCGTGCTCATTCTGGTGACCGAAAGGCCAAGAAAGAGGAGAAGTAATGGAAGTGAAAGCGCAGCATAAGCATGCCAGAATTTCGTCGCAAAAAGCAAGGTTAGTAATTGATCAAGTACGTGGTTTACCAGTTGGCAAAGCGCTTGATGTGTTAACTTTTAGTAGCAAAAAAGCAGCCAAATTAATAAAGAAAACATTAGAATCTGCTATTTGCAATGCAGAACATAATCAGGGTGCAGATATTGACGAATTAAAAGTATCTGAAGCCTTTGTAGATGAGGGGGCAACTTATAAACGTTTGCGGGCTCGAGCAAAAGGGCGTGCGAATCGCATTTTAAAAAGAACTTGCCATATCACCGTTGTGGTATCGGATAGTTAAGAGGTTAAATATGGGGCAAAAAGTTAATCCAATTGGAATTCGGTTAGGAATTGTTCGTGAAGAAGATTCTGTTTGGTATGCTGGTTCAAAAGATTATGGAAATTACTTAAATACTGATCTTAAAGTAAGATCTTATTTAGAGAAAAAACTTTCTAATGCTGCAATAAGCCGAATAAAAATAGAAAGGCCGGCAAAGAACGCGAAAATCACCATATATGCTGCTCGTCCAGGTGTGATTATTGGGAAGAAAGGTAGTGATATTGATATATTGCGTAAAGAACTGAGTTTGATGATGGGGATTCCAGTGCATCTTAATATTGAGGAAGTAAGAAAACCTGATTTGAGTGCTAAATTGGTAGCAGGGAATATAGCTCAGCAACTGGTACGTCGAATAATGTTTAGGAAAGCTATGAAAAGGGCGATACAAAATGTTATGCGTGCTGGTGCGCTTGGAGTAAAAGTACATGTCAGCGGTCGACTCGGGGGAACTGAGATCGCACGTAGTGAATGGTACCATGAAGGACGTTTACCGTTACACACATTACGTGCTGATATTGATTATGGATTAGCAGAGGCAAAAACTACATATGGAGTTATTGGAGTTAAAGTTTGGATTTTCCGTGGCGAAAAGTTTGTTCAAGAAAGAGAAAAAACCGGTAGTTCCAAATCAAATAAAGCGAAGTAGAGAACAGGATTATGTTACAACCGAAACAGAGCAAATATCGAAAGCAGTTTAAAGGGCGTAATCGAGGTCAAGCGATTCGTGGAGGAAAAGTCAACTTCGGTGAATTTGGTTTAAGAGCGGTTGCTTCGGGAAGAATTACCGCACGGCAAATCGAAGCAGCCAGACGTGCTATTAGTAGGCATGTTAAACGTGGTGGCAAATTATGGATTAGAATTTTCCCCGATAAGCCAATAACTAAAAAACCTTTGGAAGTACGCCAGGGCAAAGGAAAAGGTAGTGTCGAATACTGGGTTGCATTGGTGCAACCAGGTCGAATTTTGTTCGAGATAGAGGGAATATCAGAAGCATTAGCTAGAGAGGCTTTTACATTAGCTTCTGCTAAATTGCCTATTGGTACAACTTTTGTTTCAAGGAAAATGGTATAATGAAGTATAGTGAATTGAAGGTGAAAAGTACTGAAGAACTCCAAAAGGAGTTACATGCGCTGTTAAAAGAACGGTTTAATTTACGTATGCAAAGAAGCTTGGGAGAAGCCCCTCGTCAGCATAGCTTCAAAGTTGTACAACGTAATATTGCACGTATTAAAACCATACTAAACGAAAAGGCTAGAGAAAGTCATGAATGAGAAGACCAAAGTTAAACGAACATTACAGGGTGAGGTTATAAGCAATAAGATGAATAAAACTATTGTGGTTAAGGTAGATCGGAAGGTAAAACATCCTTTGTATGGCAAATACATTACTCGATCTACTAAAGTTCATGCTCATGATGAGGATAATGTTTGTCAAATTGGTGATACTGTAATGATCGCCGAATCAAGGCCAATTTCAAAGAGCAAAAGTTGGCAACTAGTAAAGGTTATCAAACAAGAGAAGAAAGTATGATTCAGAATCACTCAGTATTAGAGGTGGCAGATAATAGCGGGGCACGTAAAGTCATGTGTGTTAAAGTGTTGGGTGGCTCACGACGTCGTTATGCTAATATTGGTGACGTAATAAAAATCACTGTAAAGGACGCTATTCCTCGTGGCAAAGTGAAAAAAAGTGAACTTTTAAATGCTTTAGTAGTGCGAACTAAAAAAGGAGTGCGTCGTACGGATGGTTCCTTGATACGCTTTGATAATAATGCTGTAGTTTTATTAAATAATCAGTTGCAGCCGATCGGAACTCGTATTTTTGGTCCTGTTACACGTGAATTGCGTAGTAGGTTTATGAAAATTGTTTCGTTGGCACTTGAGGTGTTGTAATGGCAAGCAGAATAAAAAAAGGTGATAACGTTACGGTGTTAACTGGAAAAAGTAAAGGAGTGAGCGGTAAGGTTTTGCGTGTTTTAAAAGATAGTAATAGAGTGATAATTGAAGGTGCCAATTTAGTAAAGAAACATGAAAAGCCTAATCCTCAAGCTCAGAAGCCTGGTGGCATTGTTGAAAAAGAGGCGCCGATACATATCTCTAATATAGCGTTGGCATTGCCATTGCAGAAAGGTAAAGATGCTAAGAAATATAGTAAGGTTGGATTTAAAACTTTAGAAAGCGGACGTAAGGTACGTTATTTTAAATATAATGATGAATTAGTCGAGGTTTAAATAAAAATACAATGGCAAGATTAAGAAAATTTTATCAAGACACTGTGGTGCCAAGCCTGATGAAGGAATTTGGTTACAAAAGTGTTATGCAGGTGCCGCGCATTAGTAAAATAACTCTCAATATGGGTGTAGGTGAGGCTGCCGAAGATAAAAAATTTTTAACCCACGCAATTGAGGATTTAACTACAATTGCTGGTCAAAAAACGGTGCCAACAGCAGCTAGAAAATCTATTGCTGGTTTTAAGATTCGTGCTGGTTGGCCGATTGGTTGCAAAGTGACTTTGCGTAGTAAACGTATGTATGAATTTTTAGATCGATTAATTTCAATTGCAATCCCGCGAGTCCGTGATTTTCGCGGTTTCAGCGAGAAAGCTTTTGATGGTCGTGGTAATTATAGTTTAGGATTGTCTGAACAAATCGTGTTCCCAGAAATTGATTACGATAAAATTGACAAAATTCGTGGTTTAAACATTACAATTACCACTAGTGCTAAAACAGACGATGAGGCAAGAGCCTTACTTTCTGCTTTTAATTTTCCATTACGAAGTTGAGATAGATAAATGGCAACAGCACGTATGATCGCTCGTGAAAAAGTTCGGAAAAGACTTTCTGAAAATAAACGAGTAACAAGAGAAGCATTGAAAGAAATTATAAGTGATCAGACGGTTGATTATGATGAAAAAATGCAGGCTGTACTGAAGTTAAATAAACAACCGCGTGATGAAAGCCAATGTCGAGGTCGGAACCGTTGTACTATATGTGGTCGGTCACGTGGTGTATATCGAAAATTTAATTTATGTCGATTGTGTTTGCGTAAAGTGCTTATGTTTGGGTATGTTCCAGGGGCAAAGAAAGCGAGTTGGTAGGAGAAAGTTATTATGAGTTTGCAAGATCCAATAGCTGATATGTTGACGCGAGTCAGAAATGCACATGCTGTGGCTAAAAAGGAAGTACAAATGCATGCTGCGAAAATAAAAATTACCATTGCAAATGTGCTAAAAGATGAAGGTTATATTTTGAATTATAGGACTGAACAAGTTGATAAGAGAAATATGTTAACTTTGCAGTTGAAATATCATCAGGATAAACCAGTGATAGAGAATATCGAAAGAGTTAGCCGTCCAGGTTTACGGATTTACAAAGGTAAAGATAAATTACCGCAAGTTTTAAATGGTTTGGGAATAGCTATTATTTCTACTCCACAAGGTGTAATGAGTGATCGTAAAGCTCGAGCTTTAGGTATAGGTGGTGAAATATTATGTTTCGTGAGCTAGGAGCTATTAATGTCTAAGATAGCGAAAAATCCTATTGTTATTCCCTCTGGTCTTGAAGTTAATATAGAAGGTAAAATAGTTACTATAAAAAGTAGTAAGGCTACTTTGACTCAGCGTATTCATGATGCTGTGGAAATTACTAAGAAAGAAAATATACTTCAAGTTTCGCCTATTAAAGGTATTGAAAGTGCAGATGCTTTTGCAGGAACTGCTCGTTCCTTGATTAATAATATGGTGATTGGTTTGAGTCAAGGATTTGAGAAAAAATTAATTTTGATCGGAGTAGGATATCGTGCTCAGGTTCAGGGCAAGAAATTAGTGTTATCCTTAGGTTTTTCGCACTCGATAAATTATAAAATTCCTGAGACAATTACTATTGAAATGCCAAGTCAAACGGAAATTGTAATAAAGGGTGTAAATAAGCAATTAGTTGGGCAAGTAGCCGCAAAGATTCGGGCTTTCCGCCCACCTGAGCCTTATAAAGGAAAAGGTATACGTTATAGTGATGAAGAGGTAGTGCGAAAAGTAGGTAAGAAAAAATAATGGATAAAAAACAAGCAAAGTTGCGTCGTGCAGTCAAATCCCGTGCTAAAATAAAACAGCTCGGGAAAGTGCGTTTATGTGTGCATCGCACGCCACAACATATATATGCGCAATTGATTGATGTTACCGGCAAGGTTCTTGGCGCGGCTTCCACAGTGGATAAAGAGGTCAAGAGTAAAATTAAATACGGTGGTAATATTTCGGTGGCGACTCAAGTTGGCAAAAGTATTGCCGAAATAGCGACTAAAGTTGGTATTACTGAAGTAGCATTTGATCGTTCAGGGTATAAGTTTCACGGTCGTGTCAAAGCATTGGCAGAAGCGGCTAGGAAGGGCGGTTTAAAATTCTGATGGAAATCAGAGAAATTATCGGATTCCTATTGTAGGAATGACCCGATAGAGTGAGAAAACACAAATGAATGAAAAAGATAATTTAGATGTACAGACAACAGCCGATGCTTTACAAGAAAAATTGGTTAATGTAAGACGTACTGCTAAAGTAGTTAAAGGCGGCCGTATTTTTGGTTTTTCAGCTTTAGTAGTGGTCGGTGATGGTGACGGTAAAATCGGTTTGGGACGAGGCAAAGCCCGTGAAGTTACCGTAGCTATACGAAAAGCGATGGAAAATGGACGACGTAATATGCGCAGAGTAGAGCTTAAAGGGCATACTATACAACATCCTATAATAGGGAGGCATTGTGCTACCAAAGTTGTTATGATACCTGCATCGGAAGGTACCGGTTTAATTGCAGGTGGGGGGATGCGCGCTGTATGTGAAGTTATGGGAATTCGTGATATTTTAGCAAAATGTATTGGATCAAGAAATCCAGTAAATGTTGTACAAGCCACGATAAATGGTTTGTTAAATATGGCAACTCCACAAAACGTTGCAGAGAAATGCAATAAGGAGATTAAAGATATTATTGGAGAAACAGAGGTTGCTAATGAGTGATAAGAAACGCCTTAAAGTAACTTTAGTGCGTAGTCTCCATGGTAGGTTAAAGAATCATCAGGCTTGCATTGCGGGGTTAGGGTTAAGGCACTTGCATCATATAGTTGAGGTTGAGGATACCAAGGAAAATAGAGGGATGATTTCTAAAGTTAATTATTTATTGAAGGTTGAGGAAATTTGATTATGCGGCTTAATACTCTTAAACCAGCGCCAGGAGCCAAACGATCTAGTAAACGCGTTGGTCGTGGTATTGGTTGTGGAAAAGGTAAAACTTGCGGTCGTGGCCATAAAGGTCAAGAGTCGCGAGCCGGCTTCCGTCACAAAACAGGTTTTGAAGGTGGTCAAATGCCCTTGCAACGACGTATTCCGAAATTTGGTTTTAAATCAAGAATCGGTGCTAGAACTGCAGAGGTTCGCCTTCATGAATTGAGTAAAGTTGATGCAGATATTATTGATTTAAAAGCTTTAAGAGAAGCTCACGTTATTAATGCTAATATCAAAAGAGTCAAAATTATTCTTTCTGGCAAACTTGATAAAGCGATTACTATAACAGGTTTATCTGTAACAGCTGGTGCGCGTAAAGCAATTGAATCAGGAGGTGGCAAAGTTGTTTAACATATTAAAAAGCGGTGGCGGTCTTACAGAATTAAAAAGACGTTTGCTATTCGTTTTAATAGGTATAATTATTTTCCGCATCGGTGCCCATATTCCAGTACCTGGTCTTGATCCACATCGTTTAGCAGATTTATTCAATACTCATAAAAGTGGAATATTAGGCTTATTTAATATGTTTTCAGGAGGCGCATTGCGACGACTTACAATTTTCGCATTAGGCGTTATGCCTTATATTTCGGCGTCAATTATAATTCAAATGCTCACTGCAGTTATGCCGCGATTAGAAGAGTTAAAGAAAGAGGGCGAATCCGGGCGCCGAAAAATTAACCAGTATACCCGCTATGGAACTGTGGCATTAGCTTTATTTCAATCACTAGGAATTGCTAAATGGTTGACGAGTTCTGGAATTGTTTTAATGCCAGGTTTCAACTTTTATTTTGTGGCTGTGGTTACTTTAACTACAGGGACTTTATTTTTAATGTGGCTTGGTGAACAGATGACCGAACGTGGTGTTGGTAATGGTATATCATTAATCATTTTTGCCGGTATTGTATCTCGATTTCCAGCTGCCATTGCTCAAGTTATGGGCCAAGTAAGACAGGGGCAGATGCAAGTTATTTTCTTATTGTTATTAATCGCGGTAATTATTGGAGTAACTGGGGTTGTGGTGTTTATGGAAAGTGCGCAACGACGTATTGCTGTTAATTACGCAAGACGTCAAATCGGACGCAAAATTTATGCTGGTCAAAGTAGTCATTTGCCATTAAAGATAAATATGGCTGGAGTTATTCCGCCTATTTTTGCTTCAAGTATTTTATTGTTACCGACTACATTAGCAACCTGGTTTGGTACTGGTAAAGGGATGGGATGGCTAAGAGAAATTGCTTTTGCTCTAAGTATGGGACAACCTTTGTATTTGATCTTATATAGTGTAGCTATTATATTTTTCTGTTTCTTTTATACGGCATTGATATTCAATCCAAAAGAAACAGCTGATAACCTGAAGAGGTCTGGTGCATTTATTTCGGGAATTCGTCCTGGTGAGAACACTGCTCATTATATAGATTCAGTAATGACTCGACTTACTTTTGTGGGCGCTGTTTATATAACACTTATATGTATATTGCCGCAAATTTTGATTTTTAAAATGAATGTACCGTTTTATTTCGGTGGTACTTCTTTGTTGATTGTGGTTGTAGTACTGATGGATTTTATATCTCAGGTACAAGCACATCTGATGTCACACCAATATGAGTCTATAATGAAAAAGACTAAACTAAAAGGTGGTGGAATGATGTTTAGATAACGAATTTTTGGAATAGAGTATGAAAGTACAAGCGTCAGTTAAAAAAATATGTAAGCATTGTAAAATTGTTAGACGTAAAGGTGTTGTTCGAGTAATCTGTAAGAATATTCGACATAAACAACGCCAAGGGTAATTACTTGATTTTTATTGAATTAAACAGTATTCTTACACGCTTTTGTATATTTAAAGAGATAAATTAATGACACGAATTGCTGGTATAAATATTCCGGTACAAAAACATGCAGTTGTTGCATTAACCGCTATTTATGGAATTGGTAAAAATCGCGCACTGAAAATATGTGCAAATGCAAAAATTAATTCGGCGACTAAAATTAAAGATCTTTCCGAGAAGGAAATCGAAGCATTACGAACCGAAGTTAGTAGATATCCTGTAGAAGGTGATTTGCGTCGTGAAACGTCTATGAATGTCAAACGCTTGATGGATCTAAATTGTTATCGAGGCATACGTCATCGACGAGGTTTACCAGTTCGCGGGCAGAATACTCAAAAAAACGCTCGTACTCGTAAAGGTAAGAGAAAACCAATTAAGAGATAATTAATATGGTGGTAGTAGCGCGTACTCGTAAGAAAAAACGCAGTGTAACTGATGGCATAGCTCATATCAATGCCACTTTTAACAATACTATAATTACTATAACTGATAAGCAGGGTAATGTTTTAGCGTGGAGTAGCTGTGGTAATAGCGGCTATAAAGGTTCACGTAAGAGTACTCCATTTGCTGCTCAAGTTGCTGTCGAGAAGGTTAGTAATACCGTGAAAGAATTTGGTATGAAAAATATGGAGGTGTGGGTAAAAGGACCTGGTGCCGGTCGTGAGTCTGCGATTCGTGCACTCAATGCACAAAGATTTGTAATCAATAGTATCCTTGATGTAACACCGATTCCTCATAATGGTTGTCGTCCTCCAAAAAAACGTAAACCATAAAATGTGAGATTTAAATGGCAAAATATATTGGAGCAAAGTGTAGATTATCTAGACGGGAGGGTGTAGACCTTCTCCATAAGAGCAGTATTAGATCACTTGATTCTAAGTGCAAAGCTGATATGCCGCCGGGACAATTTGGTAAACGTCGTGGTCGTTTAACCGATTACAATGTGCAATTACGGATGAAACAGCTTATCAAACGTTATTATGGCGTATTGGAAAAGCAATTTCGTAATTATTATCAGAAAGCTGATCGCTGCAAAGGTTCAACCGGATATAATTTATTAAAATTACTTGAATCAAGATTAGATAATGTTGTTTATCGTTTAGGATTTGCATCTACCAGGGCAGAAGCGAGACAATTAGTGAGTCACAGAGCAATTATGGTAAATGGCAAAATTGTTAATATTCCGTCTTATTTAGTCATTCTCGAGGATGAGATAAAAATCAAAGAAAAAAGCAAAAAACAGGCTAGAATTATTAGTGCATTGGAATTAGCACAGCAAAAACCTGAATGCGAATGGTTAACTTTAGATGCTAAGAATATGCTAGGTGGTTTTAAGAGATATCCAGAACCGAATGAGCTTCCACCAGAATTTAAAGTTCATTTAGTTGTGGAACTATATTCTAAGTAAAGAGGTTACAATGATAGATTATTATAGTAGTTTTTTAACTCCTAAGGTTATTGAAGTCAAGTCGATTAGTGATAATCGTTCCAAAATAATTTTAGCACCGTTTGAAAGAGGTTTTGGCTATACATTAGGTAATGCGATTCGAAGAACTTTATTATCGTCTATGCCTGGGGGTGCTCCCGTAGAAGTTGAGATTGAAGGTGTATTGCATGAATATAGTGCAGTCGAAGGTGTAAGAGAAGATGTAGTTAATATTTTATTAAATGTTAAAGGTATAGTATTTAAATTACATGATATTTCTGAAGCTGATCTCGAATTATATAAAGGATCACCTGGGCCAGTTACAGCAGGTGAAATTAAATTACCTCATAATGTAGAAATCATGAATCCTGAGCATGTGATTGCCAATATAATAGAAGGTGGTAAGTTAAATATGCGAATCAAAGTTACCACTGGCCGCGGTTATCAACCTGTTGCTGCGAGAATTACTAAAGAGGACAAAGAACGGCCAGTAGGGCGCTTATTATTAGATGCTTCATTTAGTCCGGTACGGCGTGTTACTTATCAGGTAGAAAATACTCGTGTTGAAAAACGCACTGATTTAGATAAATTGATTATTGACTTAGAGACTGATGGTACTTTAGATCCAGAACAAGCTATTCGTTATTGTGCTACTATTTTACAACATCAATTGTCTGCATTTGTTGAATTAAAAATTGAAAGTTTACAACCACCTGAAGTTGAAAAGGAAGAGATAGATCCGATTATGTTACGCCCAATCGATGATTTGGAATTAACTGTACGTTCAACGAATTGCCTTAAGGGTGAAAATATTTTTTATATTGGTGATTTAGTACAACGCAATGAGTCAGATTTATTAAAGACGCCGAATTTAGGCAAAAAGTCATTGAATGAAATTAAAACTGTGTTAGCTTCACGCGGATTATCTTTAGGTATGATCCTAAAAAATTGGCCTCCAAGTGAACTTGTTAAGGAAAGTAAATAATGCGTCATCGTAAGAGTGGTCGTCATTTAAGTCGTACTAGTAAACATCGGGAAGCCATGTTTAGTAATATGGCTATATCATTATTTAATCACGAACATATTAAAACTACATTAGCTAAAGCAAAAGAACTAAGAACGTTTGCTGAGCCACTGATTACTCTAGCCAAAGAAGATAGTATAGCTAACCAACGATTAGCGTTTGATCGATTGCGTGATAAAACCTCAGTTGGTAAATTATTTTCTGATTTAGGTCCGCATTACAAGGAACGTCCTGGCGGATATTTGCGAATTTTAAAATACGGATTTCGCAAAGGAGATCACGCACCCATGGCGCTTGTAGAATTAGTAGGGCGCGTTACTGAAGAAACTTCATGATCTTAAAACGGAATATCGTCGTCTTCATTTGGTTGCGTTTCAGTATCTGTTTTAGTTTCTGTTGAAACAGCTGATGTAGCAGATTCAGAAACTTCTTTTTTAGCTTGTTGTTGCTCTACTCCGCTACTACCTGCACTACGATTATCTAGCATATGCATTTCACTGGTAATAATCTCGGTAGTGAATCGATCTATGCCGCTTTTATCTTGCCATTTGCGGGTACGCAATGTTCCTTCGACATAAATTTTAGAACCTTTGTGCAGATATTCACCCACAATTTCTGCCAATCTATTAAAAAATACTAATCGATGCCATTCAGTGCGATCCTGTAATTCTCCACTTTGTTTGTCTCGCCAGGTTTCACTGGTCGCTAAAGATAAATTAGCTACTGCACTACCACTTGGGGTGTAGCGAACTTCAGGATCATTACCTAAATTTCCGATTAAAATAACCTTATTGACGCCTCTAGCCATTTTTATTTTCTCCTAATATTATTTTCACCAACAATTTGTTATTGTAACTACGGAAAATACAAACGTCACGAGAAAGTTTGAAAATTTATTCGCCTTCACAGAAAATCCACGGGGTTGCCTGTGGGGCTATAGAATATCATCTATGTTATTGATATTAAAAAACTTGTTTTCATCTTTATAGTGAACAACTTTTGCATTTAGTTTGTTCCAGACATTGAGCACTTTTCTTTCACCATCATTGATAATATTAGAAATAGCATTTAATTTATTGGTGGAAATCACAACGCACAAGGGATGTATGCGTTCATTAGTTTTAACGTATGTGATGTTAGTATTAGAAGCGTTTTTTAAAATTAGTAACTCTTTACCAGTAATATTTGGTAAGTCGCAAGGAACGAAAATAACCGCATTATATTTTTTAAAGTGAGCCAGAGTGGCCTCAATACCTGCTAATGGTCCAATATTTTTTTTACAATCTGAAATAACCGGTTTGTGATATTGTTTATATAAGTCTTGGTTATTTGATGAAATGACAATATCACTAATGCCAGCAAAGTCAAACGCTTCAATTAAGTTTTCAATAATAGTTTTGTTGTAAATTTTAATGTTGCCTTTAGCAATACCGTTTAAGCGTTTAGCATTGCCACCTGCTAGTATTGCACCTGCTATTTTCATATGTAATTACCTCTTTTTACATAATATAATTGGCGATACATAATTTCTAATATTATAATTGCTAATTAATTACAATAGTAAAATTTTTAAAGATTTATTTATGAGTTGGTTTAAAAAATTATTACCATCAAAAGCAAAGGCAGCTGAAAAAAAAGGTGTGCCTGA
>Ga0114922_10002463_pt1 | contig 17360 bp, 25 predicted proteins | sample AartaG_FD_100975 | JGI IMG/M metagenome (GOLD analysis project Ga0114922, IMG submission 100975) | Deep subsurface microbial communities from Aarhus Bay to uncover new lineages of life (NeLLi) - Aarhus_00045 metaG | ecosystem: Environmental > Aquatic > Marine > Oceanic > Sediment | place...
CCACTACCTGTGTCAGTACCTGCTCCTGCTTGGACGAAGAAGCGAGGACTATTCAAGAGGGCTGCACTCAACGATGGACCTGCGGAAGGACTCGAGGAGGTTGAAGAGGCGGAGAAGAGGCCCCCGCATCCGGCGCTCACTGCTGGAAAGACCATCGGTGGAGTAGCTCTGGGCACTGGACTCGGTATTGGGCTCGGGGAGTTGGCCAACCTGGGCGCACGGAAGATAGTTGGAAAGCCCCTACCCGCTGCAGTGCGCTACGGAGTCCCTGTACTTGGGGCAGCTTCAGGACTCGGCTACTCTGCTTTGCAGGGAGCTACCGTGCGGAAGATGAAAGAAGACATGGCGAAGCGGAAGGAGATGGAAGGTGGCGGCTAAGCTACCTGAGACCGCGCCTTCCCCGGCCTTCCCTGGGAGCTTCAAGTACACTCCCGTAGAACAACTGCGCTCGTTGTTCGTTGGATTCACTCAAGGCTTGTTCGATGCTGCCCCGGCAGGTTGTTACCACTGGGATATAGACGAGGCCATCAGCGAGATCATCATCCGAGATGAGGCAACAGTGAAGGAGGATGTGGTAGCCAAGCGTCCGCTTATCACTTTCACCCGGGGACCACTTCAGTTCTACTCCCTCGGCCTCGACGACATGATGAACTACGAGTTCAATACTGGTAAGAAGACCAAGTCGGTGCTGGTACCGGGGACGATGACGCTCAACTGTTGTTCCAGGGTCGCTATCGAAGCGGAGAATGTGGCCTGGGTAGTGATGGAACACCTGTGGCTCTTGCGAGACCTTCTACTCAGGGCAGGGTTGTTCGAGGTTGGGAGGCAGCCTCAGATGGGCTCTCCTTCTCCAGCGGGGTCCATTATTGCTGATGGCAAGGGAGATGAGTTCACCTGTGTACCAGTGTCTCTACCCTTCCAGTTCGTTCGTACTTCTGCCTTCACTCCACTGGGTCAGCATATTGTACAGAACATCGAGAACACCCTGGCTACTCGCTTCCCTGGAGTCAGACAACAAGGTCCTCCACCAGTAGGTGGTCATGAAGTACCCTTGTCTATCTACGCCTGTCCTCCTGGCCCGTACTACGGGGCTACTGACGCACATGGACGTACTCCAGACCCCGGTAGGCAGAACGACTACTTCCTGCCAAAGCAGACTCATCCATTGAATCCAGCCAGAACTGTACATGTACGAACAGTTCGACCCTATCGTCAGGGAATGCGGCCTTACATCGCTCGTAGGTCTGGGCAGGTTCCCATACCGCTGCCCTGCGTGGAAGAATCACAGACGTAGTAGCCGAAAAGGTTCTAGGAAAGGAACGCGTGATGCCGGCAACCTCTCTCCCGCGCCCCGGAGTTCAAGTCATCCAGCAGTTCCGTGCTGTTACTCCTACGGTCATCACTCCGACCTTGGTTCCCAATATCACTGGCGTCTGTAAGCAGGTCGTCGAGGTGTTGGTGGGCGATGGAGCAGGTGGACAGGAGCTCAACGGTGACTCGCTGCTTCTCCTTCCAGCCTCTTTCATCGCCAGTGATGCCATCGGTTCTCCGGCGAAGTACCTGGGGCTGAACGGGAAGAAGTTCGCAGTCTCAGTGAACAACAGCGCCGTGAAGACTGTGACCTTCAGTGACCCTGCCTCGGCCGGCCTGCCGCCCTCGAGTGTCGTGGACCAGGTCAACACGCAGCTTGTTGCGGCTGGTATGACCTCAGCTCAGGCGCTGTTGGTGTCGGAGGGTATTGCTTCACCCAAGAGCTTCGAGTTCAGAACGGTGGGTGTAGGTGAGTTTCAGAAGATCTACATCGACAGCACAACCGATGCGGTGGTGCTCTCGGCGTTCGGGATTGGAGTCGGGCAGACCTACGTCGGCATTGGCAACTACAACCAGTACTCCCTCAGCATCCCGTCGCTGGCCTTCCCCGATCCCCGAGGGAACATTGCTGAGCTCAGCATTGAGGACGACAGCGTTCGAGTATTCCTGTCGATGGGTAATGGCGCGGACATCCAGGAAGCCAAGCGGACCGAGTCCTTCTTGCAGGCAGCCTTGGTGGGTACTCAGGCTTCAATTACCAGCACGCCCATCATCGGGACGTGGCCGAATGACCTGTGGGATGAGACGCTCAACCTGCTCGTGAATGGCGATGAGGTAAACTATACCTTCCCCAGCACCGGTGGGCCCACGGACCTGGCGACCATGGCTGCCTGGCTGACGGGTGTTCTGGAGAGAGTCACCGTGACGGTGGCCACGCTCGACCTGGTCTGGACCACGGACGACTACGGGAAGTCCGCTTCCATCGCCTCGAACAGTACCGGTACCCTCAACACCATCTTGGGTCTGTCAACGCAGACCGATGATGGAACGAGCATTGAATCCATCGACGATGGAGACGGGGATGCCGTCACCTCGTGGATTCAGTTCGCGGGTCAGGACTTCACGGATGCCCCGGCATCTCCTGCGGACAAGCCAGCGTTGACAGGTACTGGAGACCCCACCTACGGCAGCATTACGGCGGGGATGACCCTAATCCTGTCGGATGGCCATCAGCCACAGACTATCGTGTTCGATGGTACCGAGGCGGTCATCGCCGACATCGTCGATGCCATCAATGCTGTGATGGCACCAGCAGTGGGTGGCAAGATCACTGCTTCTACCACCCTGACGAACCTCATCTTGACGCACTCCGACATCGGTGAAGAGGCGATGATTGAGATTCTGGGTGGTACCGCTGCCGGCTTGTTGGATGACGATGCCACTCCGACGTTGTTCGTTGGCGCCAAGGTAGTTGGCAAGCCCTTCATTCCAATTCCAGAGGATGACCTCTATATCGACGGTGTCTTCTACGGAATCATCACCGAGGTGGCCCCGGCTGGAAACGTCGATGTACTAAAGGTGGACCAGCTGGTTCCCATCTCTGATGACGTCGGTGCGCGCTACACCATCCAGGCGAAGAACCTGGAGTGGCCACAGCTCACTGGTCGCCCCTTACCAGACCTGTTCATCGACCTACAGGGCAACGCGAACGTCAAGCACAGCATTGTCCGTGAATCGGAAGGGACAGTGCCAGCAGTGAGGGCGCCGTTGTACTTGATGTACACCGCCGTTCGACTGGATGTGACTGCACTGGCAGTGAATCCCGGCCTACTGCGCTTCGACGATACCCTTCAGCTCGAGCAGGCACTGGAGCCCATCTCCACGTCCAACCCGCTGGCTCTGGGGTTGTTCTTCGCCCTGCTCAACGCACCTGGTATCCAGGTGACGGGCCTTGGGGTGGATGAGATCTCCGCCGACATGCCCTACGGCACGGTGGAGGGCTTCACTCGAGCAGCGGAGTACCTCGAGGGCTTCGAGGTGTACGGTATCGCTCCTCTGACTCACGACACCACGGTGGCTCAGGTATTCAGCACCCACGTGTCAGTAATGAGTGAGCCGGAGAACCGGGGTGAGCGCATCGTTCTGGTCAATCCGAACATCCCAACCAACGCGCTGGATACCCTGGTGGCTTCCGGTACAACCGGGGATGGTCTCACCACCATCACGTTCGACACCAAGATCAGCAACCTGTCTGCACTACTGGTGAACGCTGGTGTGGATGCTGGCTACGTGGCTGGTGTCATCCCGGTGGAAGTTGGGGTGTTCCTGGATATCTCGGCTGACGCCAACAAGTACAGCGTCAAGAGCGTGAGTGGCTCGGTAGTGACCCTCCGTACAACGGCGGGTGACTTCGCTGCTGGTAGCAACGATGATGACTACTACGCCGAGGAGACTCTGCCTCTGCCCCTCATCAACGAGATTTTCTCGGTGCGGGTGCGTGGAGCAGCTTTGGTCACCACCACCGGCCAGGAAGACAAGGATGCGGTGGCGGAGAACGTCAGCGCTCTGGGCGTCAGCTTCGGCAGCCGCCGGGTGTGGATGACCTTCCCCGACCGGGCTGGTGCCACCATCGAGGGCCTCGAGCAGGTAGTCGAGGGCTTCTACATGGGTGCAGCGACGGTGGGGCTCATTGGTCAGCAGCCTCCTCACCAGTCCTTCACCAACTTCCCGGTGGCTGGGTTCACCCGGGTCATTGGGTCGAATGACCGGTACAGTGAGCGGCAGCTCGACTTGATGGCTGGTGGTGGAGCGTACATCTTCATCCAGGAGGGTGCGGATACGGCCATCTTCAGCCGCCATGCGCTGACGACGGACCAGACCAGCATTGAGACCCGTACTGACTCGGTGACGAAGGTGGTGGACTTCACGGCGAAGTTCATGCGCAAGGCGCTGCGGGTCTTCATCGGCCGGTTCAACATCACTCAGGGCTTCTTGGACAGCCTGGGTACAACCGTTCAGGGTCTCGGTGGCTTCCTGGTAGAGACCGGGGTGCTCATCGGCATGACCTTGGACAACATCATCCAGGATGAGGACCAGCGGGACACGGTCCTCATCGACACCACCCTCGACGTTCCCATCCCCTGCAACTACATCAAGTTGACTTTACTTGTATAGTTAGGTTTAATGGGCATGGAGTAAACATGTCCAACCACAGACACCCCGGCCGCCCCCGAAAGATGGACTATCCTACTTGCCACGCAGACGGCTGTGAGCGCTCCTCCAAGGGTGGAGCGCATGGCTTCTGCCATTCGCACTACATGGCGAACAGGCGAGGGTACTTACGTAATGATGGAACGTGGGTGAACCCAGACGGTCGACATGCGCCTCGGCTGATAGGAGAAACTTGTTCCATCCCTTGCTGTGGGGGAAGCGTCAGGACCAAGGGGATGTGTAATCGGCATTACCTTCAGTGTCGGTCTGGCATCATTGACGAGCAGGGAAGGGTATTACGCGATTTTAAGAAGAGAGCGCGTAAGGGGCGCTGGGCCGGTCGTGAGGGATACGTTCTCGTTCCGGCTCCCGATGGGCACCCTCACGCTCGGGTCGATGGCTCCATCCTCGAGCACCGGTTGGTGATGGAACAGCATCTTGGCCGTCCTCTGGAAGAGCATGAGATTGTTCATCACAAGGATGGTAAACGATGGAACAACTACATTGAGAACTTGGAGTTGATGGATGGTAGGTCCCGCAAGGGTCGTGGTCATCCTCCATCTCACAGTTTCGATGTACTGTTGGCTATTCAGGTCATCCTTCAGCAGGATGGCATCACTGAGGACTTGCGGTCTGGGCTTGCGGATTACCGCAATGCTCTTGAGGCTGCATAATGGACGCTATGGTCTTCTCCAGCTTCACGAAGGAAGCCATGAGCTATGGTGCTGTTGGTTCCATCATGGAGCGAGCTGCCAAAGCTGGGGTGAACCCTGCTCGTTTAGCTGCCATTCAAGCTCGAGCTGGGAGAATTGCCAGTCGTGTAGGTGGAAAAGCTGGAGAGACCAGTCAGGTGCTCAAGCAGAAGCCACAGAGTTGGGTACAACGAGCTTTGGGTAGTAAGCCGAAAGTGATCACAGCCTACAAGCACAAGTATCCTCATGGGTCCCCCGAGCGTAGAGCACTGGAAGAGCAGATGACGCAGCACGGGGCAATCTCTGCCAAGGCCGGGAAGTTGAAGGGGGTTGCTCGAGCAGCCAGGGACGAGCCTTCTGCTAAAGTTATCCCGATACAAGAGCGAGCACTACGTGCAGTAAAGCGAGCGGCCTAGTAGGGGCCCACACCAGTTGGTAGAATACTCGTAAAGGAGAACACGATGTCAGGCAACTTCAGCGACTGGGCACCCTACACGAACTACGTGCAGGCCGGCATGGTCGATGGCCAGTACGTCAACGCTGGTTTCATGATGCTGGCGGCGGGACCTCCCCGTATTGCCAACATCGGTAGTGCCACCTCGTTGGGGCAGGCTCTCAGCGGCAACGGTGAAGCAGCCAACCAGATCGTTCTGCCCATCGGCATCTTGCAGAACTTCAACCTGAGTCACAACCGGCAGTTCAGCCGCATCTTCGAGATTGGTTCCGAGCGGAGCTACTTCATCTCGGGTCGAACGGTTGGGCAGCTCAGCTTGGGGCGCGTGTACTACCACGGAGCTTCGCTGCTCCGCATCTTGTACGCGTACTACCGAGATGACGTGGCTCCGACGTTGGTACCCTCGATGTGGCCAAACATCGGAGAGTGGTACACGTCCAACCCCCACGACGTCATCATTCCGCCCGGCTACGAGAACATCTACATGAACCTGGCAAGCGACCTGTTCGCTCAGCCCATCGGTTTGCTCATGTACATCCGGGACATCAACCAGGACGCCCTGGGTGCCGGCTACTTCGAGTCGGCCTTCATCCCCAACCACTCGTTGGCCACTGATGCGCAAGGCGTGCTTCTGCAGGAGAACGTGGGCGTTCAGTTCGAGCGGATGGTGCCGGTCAGCATCGCCTCCCTCACCCTCATCAGCACGACCACGCCGAACGCTGGTGGTGCCAACGTCAACGAGACCTTCCTCGGTGTTCCTGACTCTCCCACCTTCGCAAGCACGCAGACCAGAGGCGCCGGCCTGCCGTAAGAGTGAATCATGTCGAAGCCCCTTACGTTCAGTAGTATCCTCACGCGTTCGCCCACAACCGGGCAGCCGAGTGTGGACATTCCAATCCCCATTGCGGCGTTGGCAGAGACGTACGTCACGAAGAGTGAGGATGAGGTCCCGCTCTCTGGTGCTGGTACGTACAACGTCGACGTGGCGATGTTCGCATCTCTGGCTGGCATCGGTGCGAAGTTCATCAGTGTCGAGGTACAAGCAGACGCTAGTCCAGCAGCGGCAGCGGTCATGGTACAGGTCAACGCTGGAGGTGCTACCGGGCAGTTTGAGCTTGCCCCTGGTGGCTTCCTCATCTACTCGAACCCCGACCCGACGGCCGATGGGGTTCTCAGTATGGAGCTGGTGCACACTGCTGACGCCACGGTCATCATCCGCGTCTTTGGATAGACCCCATGCTTCTCGCAGCATGGATAGGGCCGGCCGCCGAGGCGGTAGAGCTCGCAGGCAAGAGTGGGCTCTCCATCATTGCTTCCAGTCTTCTTGGGGCGATAACGGTCCTGAGCATCATCGTTACGATTTTTGCTGTCTGGATGCTTAATCACGTTCAGAATGAGAGAGTAGCGGACCAGAAGCAGCTCAGTGAGCGGATGGAGAAAGCATCCGAACGCCAAGAGAAACTCGTCGAGAAGATGACGGGTACCTTTGCCGGCGTGAAGAACGCTTTGGACAACCTCACTCAGACTGAGAAGGACACGCAAGCTTTCCTACGTGAGTTGAAGACCTCCATGGATGGAGTCATCCGGGATGCGGTTCGTAGGAGTTCTACACCAGCGCCTAGGAGACCAGGATGATCGTCTTCCTAAAGAGGCTCATGGGGATAGAGCTCGAGCAGAAGAGGCAGGGGAAAAGGTTCCGGGAGAACCTCAACGGTTTCGACCTCAAGCAGAAGAAGCTGGATGCCCTCGAGGGTCAGCTCCAGGAGATTGTGGTATCCGTGGAGGAGCAGCAAGGCTCAATTCGTGCTCGTCCCAGTTCTGCCATGTCTGGAGAGCATAGCTTGAACCTAGCCGTAGGAGGAGACCTTGCAGAAGACGCCACCTAGGCCGGCGGGGAAGGACACTCCGAGTGTTCCACCTGCTGAATGCCCATTCTCTAGGTTGGGGGATGATACACCTATCATCCGTCGACAGGACCTGTTGGACCTGGGCGACAAGTTCAAGCAGTCACTGGCACCAGCTGGGGGACTCATCGGGTTGGTGAGTGAGCAGAACGAAACGCAGCGTGACACCAATCGCTGCGTGAAGGTCACTAGCAAGCAGCAGACCAAGCACAGTTGGCTCTTGTTCCTTCTCTCCGCTATCGTTCTCACTGTCGCAGTTGTACAGATTCACGCCAGCATCATTCAGAACAGGGCCAACATCCAACAGAAGGAAGTAGCGAAGAGCAACGTTCAGACCCGCAAGGAACTGGAGGATGTGACCAAGGAGTTGCGTGGATTGGTGAAGCTCGCCAAGAAGACCGGTGAGCAGGTGGAGGACATCAAGGAGGAGCAGGAGGACGAGCCGGAAGTACAGCTCGTGGCTGAGACCGACCCAGTCAAAGCCAAGAGAGCTCCAGTGAAGGTACGTATCATCCCCAGGAAGCCCTCCAGGAAAGCGGGAGCCAGAGCTTCCTCTCCACCTCCAACACAAGCTACGGTAGAGTTACCCATCAACACCAAGCACATGAAGTGATGGACGACATCAGCCCCAATCCCGAGCTCATGGAGATGTATGGCACTGACGAGCTGTACCTCCGCAACCTCGAGAAGAGGGCTGTCTATGATGGCTCCAACGTTGAAGACGTGATGACCATCGAGGAGGGTTTGGGACGTGGGCTCACTGATGAGGAGGCTGCTGACCCGAAGACCAGGCAGAAGTACAAGAAGTTCCTGACTCCTCAGCTGAAGAAGCAGGCTGACACCATCTTCGGCAAGCCAATTGCGGACATCTCTCAGGCGGAGTGGGGACGCCTGGTGGTGGACAAGGGCAAGGAGCAGGGCAAGGTCGACAAGAGCAGGGTGGACGCTTCAGCGCTGAACCTGAAGTTCAGAAACCTGGAAGCAGGCCGGATGGCCGATACCATCGAGCACGCTGGGGGCCCCGGGTCGCGCCGTGCGCGCTTCACTCGGGCGAGGCAGTACCAGCCCTATGCTCTGCACCCTCTGATGATGACCAGCATGGGCGGCGGAGGGGAGATGGCCGTGGAAGCCTCGGCTAAGTCAGCCCTGATGGCGCAGAGTTGGGCTAAGCTGGCCGGTGGGGGACCCTACTGGGCTCAGCAAGCCGGCGGGATGAGCCCCCCACCACCGCAGCCTCTGCCGGTGGACGTGCACACACAGGCCGCTCAGCGGCAGCTAGGGGAGTCTGCCAGGAGCTTGGGGCACAGCGCTGGGCAGGCAGCCATGGCTACCGGACACGGCTTTGGTCAGCTTGCTCAGAGGACTGGGCAGGCAGCCCAGAAGGCGCTCAAGCAGCCCAGGAAGAGCACCTGGCTCACGGAGATGGGTAAGGGCATGGAGCGGTTCATGTCCCAGGACATCCAGCCTACGCCCAGGTGGGGCACCGGGATGCCGCCGGCGGCCAACGTCAATCAGTACGGCGTTCCGATTTATTGATGGAGTGGGTGGCTCAATGTGCTAACCTTATTGGATGGAAGACCTGAAGGGTCGTCGGTTCAATAGGTTCAAGGTACTTGAGTACGTTGGGGGTACGCGTTGGCGTTGTAGGTGCTCCTGCGGAACCGAGAAGGTTGTACTTCGTCAAGCTCTTGTGGAGGGCAGGCAGAAGTCCTGTGGGTGTCTACGTAGAGAGAAGACGATTGAGCGCTCTACAACTCATGGAATGTCTCACCGACCTGAGTATGGAATCTGGTTGCACATGAAGGACCGATGCCAATCCAAGAGCGACAAGGGGTACAAGCTGTATGGAGCACGGGGCATAAAGATCTGTGAACACTGGCAGTCCTTCGAGAAGTTCTATGAGGACATGGGCCCGCGTCCCAGTCTCAAACATTCTTTGGAGCGCAAGGACAACGATGGTGACTACTGTCCAGAGAACTGTGTGTGGGCTACTCAGAAGGAGCAGTGCAACAATCGTCGGGGCAATGTCCTCCTCGAGCTCGATGGGAGAACCCAGACACTCAAGCAGTGGACGGAGGAGAGGGGACTGCCCTACCCTCGCGTCTACGCCAGGTTGAAGAGAGGATGGACCCCAGAAAGAGCTTTATCCTAGCGGCCGGGGTACTTACCCGGCCACTTGGCCCACCAGTCAGCGCCGGGGGCGGTGTCAGGTAGGTCGACCACCGGACGCGTGGGTAGCAGCCCACCAGGCTGCCACTCGATCTCTTCCTCCCCCTCCTCCCCGAACAGGTCTTGGTGGGGAGGCTTCGACGGCTCTGGCGTGGGCTCTGGCTCGGGAGAATGCTGCGCGAACTCCACCGTTGCCTGATTCAGGACCTCCATATCCTCTGGTGTCAGCGTGTTGAGGTCCTTTTGCTGGGTGACCAACTGCGTGAGTAGTGTTCCTGCCTCTTGTGGGAATCGCTCGGGGTCGTCCAGATACTCCCGGTACAAGACAAGAGGGTCTCTTACTAGTGTGGAGAAAAGCCCCTCGTTGGTACTTGGCGAGCTCGGGGTTATCTGTTGTGAGACCATCTCGGAGAAGCTCGGAAACTTGTGGACTGCTGGCAACTGCGGCAACGGATTCTGCTCCAAAAAGTTGAGCGGCTGCGCTGATGGTAGTAAGCCGAACAACCTTCCCGTTGTAGTCTTCTCTGAACGTTCTGCCATTTTTCACCAGGTACTCTCTCAGGATAGAGACGAGGAACTCTCCTATCTCGACAGTTGGTTCGTTTCTATTTTTCCGTACGTAGTTTAGAACGGACCAGCCCATGCGCGCCACCTCCCATGAGGCAGCGGGCATGGTCAGCTTCAGCTTTCTACTCTCTTCGGCCACGTGCTCTGCGTGCAGTCTGGCACGTCACAATCTCTACTTCTAGCCCCTTTTCAACGAGAGCCTGGAGGTTCTTCTCCCTCTGTTCTTTCGTGAACCTAGGTTCAGCAGGGGTGTTTCCCTCCACAAAGTCAGTTCTGATACCAAAGCTCTCGAGGTGCTGCTCAATCTCCTGTCCGATGGTGGTCTTGCCAGTTCGAACACCACCGACGATGATGATGTTGATCTTCATTCCTCCTCCAGAATCTTGTTAGCCTCTCGATGTTTGGTTATCATCTTCAGCCGCCATGTAGGTCCTCCTTCTTCCACGCTTCTCTTATCCCCTTCTCTGTAGGAAAATGCGGGGGCTAGCACAGGACCTCAGGTTCAAGGAGAAACGATATGTCAGGTTCAGGACTCATGAGCTCGCAGAGCCCCAAGCAAGAGCGCTTCGTCTACCCGAGCAAGGGTGGCGTGGCTGGCGAGGTCGGGGACCTGCGCCAGGACGTAGAGAACGAGTTGGCCCCAATGGCCGCTATTGCTGTGGAGGAGTACATCGACCCTCTGGCTACGGCGGCTGACAACATGACGGCTGCGACGACCTCGCAGACCACCGAGGACGTGTTGCTCCCCGACGCCACCCCGGCAGTCGGTGTGCTCACCCAGGCCACCATCGACAACATGGCCCTGGACGCTGGCGGCGCACGCCAGCTGCTGTTCACCGTCGCCGGTGGTACCCCGGCTCACCGGGCCCCGACTGCCACGGTGTACGGGACCAACATCGACGGCAAGGAGGCATCGGAAGTACTGCCCCTCCCTGACGTGGCCGGCACGGCCTTGACGGGCACCTTCTTCAGCTCCGTGGAACGTGTTGTGCTGGCCGCCGGCAGCGGCGCTGGTGCCACCGTGGCCATCGGCCTGGGCGCCCTGCTCGGCTTGGGAGCTGCAGTACGCTCACGCGCCGGACGCGTGGCGGTCATTCAAGAGGTGGCAGCTGGCTCAGTCGTGACCAACGGTGTCGTGACCGAGGGTGCGGAAGTTGCGGCTAGCGATACCGGCACGGCCGACCTCTCGACGGGTGGCACGCTCGGCACCGAGACCCTCATCGTCGAGATGGACGGTGTCGTTCAGCCGACGGTGACCTTCGCCACTCCGGGCAACACCGCAGCAGTCGTGGCAGCGATTGAGGCGATCATCCCCGGCATCGCCAGTGACGATGGTGCAGATCACCTGGTGCTCACCAGCCTGACTACTGGCCCCACCTCGAGCCTCGCGCTCTCGGGTACCTCCCTCACCAAGCTCGGCATCACCGCCGGTTCCTACCAGGGTACCGACGGTGGCAAGGGCACCTACGCCCCGAACAGCGCGCCCAACGGGGCCACCAGCTACGCGCTGTACTACGAGTACGATCCCGCTGCTTAGTCTGGGTCCGTCTTCTTCCCAGCCATCGAGAAGGGCCAGGGCATTGGTGCTCCTGGCCCTTCGCTATTTGTACAACTACTTCGTAGTACCAGGGAAAAGAACGGTGGAGGTTTACAACCTACACTTTTCTGTTGAACACAACCATTAGTAGACGTAGAACGTGGGTCCGGCTCGGTTGTGGGCCAGGACAACCCAATACCCGCTTCAGATGGTGACCGGCCAGGAGCGGTGGAGGAGAAGAGACATGAGTGAAGGATTCTCTGCGTTCAAAGCCAAGCTCAAGGAAGACGGGTACAACGGAATCACTGGTGCCCGTAGAGCCATTGGGAAGACCAAGGGTCTGTTGACGGGAGAGGCGGAGGCGGCGCAAAAGCTGGCCAACAAGTACTTCGATGCAGTGCCAGCTGCGGTCAAGACCAACAAGAAGGCTCCGAAGAAGGCTGCCAAGGCGGTCAAGGCTGCCAAGGCGAAGGCTGCCAAGGGACCTGGTCCTGGGAGAGGTCGCAAGGCGAAGGCCGAGAAGAAGACTGCTCCTGCTGCCAAGGCTGCTCCTGCAGCTAAAGCTCCGATGAGAGCGAAAGTTCCGACGCCACCCACGTCCAAGGATGTGAAGACCGTAGCCAAGACCAACAAGGTCAAGAAGGATGTCAAGGTCATCGGGAGGGCCATCAACAAGCTGCAGATTGCGCATAACATGGGGTGCGATGTCAGTGAGCCACTGAACATGGCCCGAGACGCCCTCAAGAAGGCTCTCATGGAACTCAGTGGAGTCGCCGGCTCTGTAACTAAGGGTCAACCCAAGGCAGAGCCCAAGGGTGGCAATGCACAGCCTCCCCCACCAGCACCACCGACGCCCGTAGGGCTACCTGGTGCGGCTGATATACCCCAGCAGTAGCTCAGGCACTGGCCTTATTAGGCCGCCAGAGGAGACCCACGGCGTCAGTATCGACCCGCTCTTCTGGCTTGCCGAGGGAGAGGGTATCCCCATGGTTCTCGATGGGGATGTGCCAGCTCTTGGAACCGTGGTTCGACTCCACGATGACAACCACAGCCTGCTTTCTCTGCTCCACCAGTAGTAGGGCGTAGGCTGCTGTCTTTTGTACCAACCGGATCAAGTACTTGCTCCAGTACTCCCGTTCTTTGGGTAGTACGAAGTGGACAGCGTGCTCGGTCGACTTACCACGCACTCGGATGCGCTCAGAGGGCCAGACCATGATGAACGAGTAGATGCATCCGTCCTTGGCCCAGGACTTGTACAGGGTTTTGATACCAGCCTTCGCTTCACGACAGATGTCGTCGTGGATGAAGCGCTCCGAAGTGATGTACTCGAGGTCAGCCATCAGTGACACCAGCAGAATCGACCATGGACATCGTACTAGATGTCGTCTGTGGGCACTATAGAACAACTAAGGATGCTCTTCTAGGTAAAGGTAGAACGAAGAACATCGCCAAGGCCAGGACTACTGCGTACTGGTTGGCTCGCCACGCCGGCTTGAGCTTTCCAGAGATAGCCAGAGCCATGCTTCGGGACCACAGTACAGTGCTGACCTCGGTGAAGAGGTTGGAGCTCCAAGCATGGGAGTCCAGCAGGCTGATGAAGGAGCTGGACCGTAGACTCGGGCTCCTGGAGGGCTCTGAGACAGTGGTAGTAGCCTTCAACAAGAGGACCCTGACAGTTCTACAGGAGCTGCTCGAGTCAGGGCTGTGGGGAGATACGCTAGAGCAGGTTGTAGAGCGTGTGACTTGTCAGTATCTACATGAGCAGTTGAAACGAGAGGACTAATGGCAGGAAACATCGAGAGAGTCACGTTCGAGAACGCAGCTGAGAAGCTGCGGGACCAGATCAAGACTGCCTTCGTGGAGCTCATCCCGGAGGACCAGTGGAACGACATGGTCCGTAAGGAGCTGGAGACGTTCTTCAAGGAGAGGTCGGTTCGGGAGCACGGTAGCTACGGCGACTGGATTAAGGCGCCCTCACGGTTCAACGAGCTGGTGAAGGAGATCTTCGATGCTGAAGTGAAGAACCGGGTCGCTTGGGTCATCAAGAGTGGTCACTGGCACCCAGACAAGGGCTCTTTCTGGGAATGGGATCACTTCGAGTCCATCGTGGGTAGCGGCGTGAAGGGGTGGTTGAACGAGAATGCCGAGATGCTGACGCTTGCGACGGTCAAGTCTCTCATCGGCAATGCAGCTCAGTCCATGTTGAGCTACGTCGCTTCTCAGTACAAGGAGGACTTGGAAGGGATAGACGACGCCAATCACCCCAACTACCAGCCGAATAGGCACATGAAGAGGTACTGATGCGATTCCTGATTGATGGAGCCGTGTTGTGTGATGCAATGAACGAGAAGAATGAACCTGATTGCAAGGATGCTTTTTCTGCCAGGTTCCGCATCCACGACTCGTGTAGTGGTGGGCTCTCCCTACTTGGGATTGGAGGTGGTGCTTCAGTGAGTCACATCATCTTCCCTGAGGGATGGCCTGAGGGGTGGTCGAAGGTTCACGACCGGTACTTCTGCCCCAAGCATAAGGCTCAGGCTGCAGTAGCGTTGAAGAAGGAGATCAAGAGCGCGTACTACGAGGTCACCTCGAAGGAAGTGGAGGGCGGTATGGTCACTTACACGACTTCCTGCTTGGGGGAGGTGGCTTTCGTCACCAAGTCTGTGGTGGAGGAAATGGAGAACGTATGAGCCAGGTAGAGATGCCAGATGGAACCTTGGTAGGGCAGGGTGGTCCAGAGGACCGGGCTACTTGGCTCACCTGCACGTACTGTAAATTCACTGGGCCCTTGGTGGGAACGGAACCAAGTTCAGGAGAGCATCGGTGCATCGCCTCTTGTGGTGTGAATGTGCAGCAGAACCTCAACGTACCTCTTGCCCTTGGGTCTCGGAAGAAGCAGGGGCTACCACCCTACGATAAGAAGGAGGATGACAACGATGGCTAGGCACTTCGAGGTCACCCTCAAGGTAGCCTACGACGGCATATGGTTTGAGGGTGTGGTGGGGGCTATCGCACGAAACGTGAAGATGTACTTGAGCAATGGGATGCTTGCGACCCTGGATGGCAGAGGCATGACCATCGAAGAGCCCATCACGATAGAAGTGAAGGAGACGACGGCGAAATGAACCTAGCAACCAGCTACGCCGTAGCAACTGAGTGGAACCTGGCTACGCTCAGTGAGCTCTGCTACCTCAAGTCCAGTAGCCAGTCCCGCATCAAGAGACAGACTCGCATCTGCCACGATATGCTACAGGTATGTCAGGAGTATGAGTCGGAGATCGACTTCGGAAACATACCAAACCGTGGGAACCACACGGCCCCTCGTGTGAAGTACCTACTGGATAGAGCGAAGGAGGAGCCAGAGGGCCTCGAAGGCGCTCTGCTCAGGTGGAAGAGGAGGCAGGCGAAATGAAGAGTGCCATCATATTGGAGGGCAAGCCCTTCGATTGGGAGGCAGCGAAGTCTGCCATGGAGAATGCTGTGGGTGAGGATGGCGAGCCCAACTGGCGGGCTGCGATGGCAGCAGACCCTGGGTTGATGAAGTGCCCCAACTGTGGTGTGTACCTGTGGCGGGAAGGGGAGTTCGTTGAGTGCCCTGACTGCCACCACCAATTCAGCACAATGAGGAACTGATGAACATCGTCAAGCCAAGCTACGAGATTCTAGGTATCTTCCCGGACGAGGAGGACTGCCTGCAGTGGCTCGAGCGCATCGGGCGCACCTGCTACAAGAGTGAGGACCGCATCACCGAGGAGAGCGCACCCAAGTTCGTGCGCAGCATCCTGAAGCTGGGCCGTATGGACATGTTGGACGCCAAGGTCCACGACCTGGTTCTCGACGCGATGGATGCTCACATCAGTGCAGACGCTGACAACACGACGGCCCTCATCATGGGTGCGTTCAAGGACGTACTTGCCGACCCGCCTCACGAGAGCGTCATCGAGCACAGCCTCATCACTGTGAGGTTCATCTTCGACCGGGGCATCAGCCACGAGATGGTGCGCCACCGCTTGTGTGCCTTCAGCCAGGAGAGCACGAGGTACTGCAACTACAACAAGAAGGATGGGGGACAGCTCAACATCGTGAACCCGAGCTTCTGGTTGGCGCAGAACCCACAGGAGTTCGACTGCATAGCGGTTTGGGCCAAGGCGATGGAGGATGCTGAGGACAGGTACAACGAGCTCATCGAGAGGGGCGCCAAGCCGCAGGAGGCGCGCAGCGTACTACCCAACTCCCTCAAGACGGAGATTGTGGTCACGGCGAACTTCAGGGAGTGGCGGCACATCTTCAGACTGCGCACCAGCAAGCGCGCTCACCCTCAGATGCGCGAAGTGGTTGTTCCCCTTCTCCGTGAACTGAAAGCGAAACCCAATCTGGGCCTCCTCTTTGAGGACATCCCGGACCCAAAGGACGTATGAACTTTCAGCGCATGCTAGCCAACGCACTGTTTCAGACGGTAAAGCGTACACTGGTACATGCCTCGCTTGATAATGACGCTTTAACGGAGAAGCTAAGGTCATCTGAAGAAGTAGAGAGAATAGCGTGGGTGGTGCTAATTGAACTTGGCTTAGCTGAAGACGGTTACCACCGCCACGTTTGCGCTTCGTGTCGATATGAGAGTGATTGGCTTCGTGGTCATAGGACCTATGGTGACTACACATGCTGTCACTCCAAGAAATACAAGCCCAAGGATGTGAGCAGGAGACCGTGTCCTGGATGGAGGAGTACACACTCTAGTAGAAGGGACAAGCTGTTCTACAACAGGCTGCTCGGCAGACTGAGCCCCACGGAGGATTTTGAAGAGTGGTTCAACGGACAGGAGAAACTGCTGTGAAGGCCAAGAAGAACCTCGGACTGCTGTTCGAGGACATCGAGGTACCGGAATGAAAGATTGGACGACACTGGAAGATGGTGACTCTGGTCGGTGGATCTACGCCCGGAAGGTGGCGCCACAGGTATGGCTGTTCCTCCGCATGGACGACATGGTGGATGCTTGCGGTGGAGATGCCACGTACTACTTCCACTGCGACGTTGGCGTGGTGGACCTGCAGCAGGCCACTGAGTGTGGGACCCTGACTTCGGCGCTGGAGAGTTGCGATGCCAAGTCGTGGATGCACGACCTGCCGGTGGAGAAGCACAACCTGGCAATGGCTCAATGCCTGTTCGACCACGGGGCTTGGTCCCCTCTGTGGCAGGACGGCTCACCGGAGATCGAAAAGGATGACGACGGGGACTGGAAGTTCGACATCCCCGACGAGGATGACCCAGTCTTCACAGACCTGTTGGAGGCTGGCCGCAAGTGGGTAGAGGAGAACCTACTCGACGAGGACAATCGAAACCACCTGCTGGACACGAAGATTGTCAATGCCATAGGGCAAACGGCAAGGGAGTTCGCAGGTGGCACCAGCAGCTTGTGGGACACGCTGAGACGCATCCAAGACGACCCGAGTGCCACTGACGAGCAGAAGCTGGTGCTGAAGATGTACCAGAGTGCTGGGCACACGCTGGGCGCTGGC
>Ga0114922_10002464_pt1 | contig 17357 bp, 15 predicted proteins | sample AartaG_FD_100975 | JGI IMG/M metagenome (GOLD analysis project Ga0114922, IMG submission 100975) | Deep subsurface microbial communities from Aarhus Bay to uncover new lineages of life (NeLLi) - Aarhus_00045 metaG | ecosystem: Environmental > Aquatic > Marine > Oceanic > Sediment | place...
GTGTTATTCTTCAGTCCTTGACATTCCCTATCAAATAGATACAACTTATATCTCAGTAAAGACTAAATATATTGCGAATGTATTAAAAGAGTGCGTAGAAAAAGAAGTCCCTTGGGTAATTATCTTTTCTTCTGGTTTTTCTGAAACTGGCGACGCGTCGGGATTGGAGATGGAAAAAGAATTAAAACATCTAATAACGGGAGCAAGTACGAGAGTAATAGGACCAAATTGTATTGGTCCATACAATGCATCAGATGGAATGGCATTTTCGTTCACCGCTAAAAAAGGGGAATCTGGATCAGTTTCATTTATGTCTCAATCTGGAGGGCATATGAGCCAATTGTTAGATGTAGGTTATAAACGAGATATTAGGTTTCGGTATGGAGTATCGTTTGGAAATCAAATTGATGTAAATTGCCTTGATTTTTTAAAACATTTTCACAAGGATGAGAAGACAAGCGTAATCGCAGCCTATTTAGAATCGTTCGGGTCTGCAACAGGCCATGAGTTCTTTTTAGAGCTTAAGAAAACAACAGTTTCTAAACCCGTTATTATTTGGAAAGGAGGATACACTATTGACGGTTCTAAAGCCGCTTTTTCTCATACTGGAGCTATCGCAAGTAATTTATTGTTATGGCATTCAATGGCCAAGCAGACAGGAGCGACAATTGTCAAAGACAACGAAGAATTTTGGAATGCTATTAAATGTTTTGAACTATTGTTTCCGAACTATATTCCAAATGGAAGGAATGTAGGAATTATAACTCCTGGAGGAGGATCTAGCGTAAATACTACAGACCTATTCAACTTTCACAATTTAAAAATCCAAGAATTATCTTCAGAATCTCAGAAAAAACTTAGCGAAATTTTACCATTAGAAAATGTAAATATTAAAAATCCCGTAGATTTGGGAGCTTTAGGATTTGTTATAGATGTATATGCAAAATGCATTGAAATCGTAGTCGTTGATCCAAACATCGACCTTATTGTTATTCCATTATGGCCTCATTTTATTCACACACATATATTTAAACGTATGATAGAAATACAAAAATCTTCTTCAAAACCATTTGTTTTTTGCATGCCAAGTATCGCTGATTCTTCTGAACTTGCTAAGCAGTTCTCTGCAGTCAAAAAAATACTTCATGAAGAGCAGGTTCTCTACTTTTTTTCATTAAGAGACGCTGCGAAAAGCCTATCGTATTTTTGTGATTATATTGAATACTTAAAATCACGCGGAATTGAAATTCTAGATAAAAAAGAATGATAATTTTACTTTTTCTTCATCATTTCTCTTAAAAAGAGTTTCATAAAATATCTTTCAATAGTACAGTAATCTAACTTCTGAGTATTAGTTAACTCTTTATTGTTAGACAAAAAGAAGTGGATATTGATGATCTTACCATAAAATTTTGTGAGCTTGTTGTCAAAACTTATATTTTTGAAGCTGTTAATATCCAATTTTTCAAAAATTGGCTCACGAGAGAGATCGTAAACTTCCGATCCTTCAAGAATTTCTACAGCATAGTTTAAGTTCGCTTTACCTGAACTCAATTTTTAACACTTTGAATTTTATATTTATACAATTAAACCCCTTTGTTTTTGTAACTGAAGTGCCGTGCCTAATTTTGTCGGTAACCTATTATAATACCTACTAAAGTGTCTATTTTTGAGCGTAGTAAGGGTTATAATCTCAATTTTGCATATACTATTGTTTTTCTACTATTAAACTAAGAGCTTAACAATATATTAATGGATTAATAACACAAAACTAAAATCTAAAATAATAGTAAAAGTAATAGTTAAAATAAATTGGATTGAATAACTTCCAACTAAATCTATACAAACCGTGGATATCATATGACATTCATAGCTGGCCTTAAGGGTGTATTTAAAAAACCGTTATACATTTTTATTATAAGCGCGTTCACCTTAACTTGGATTCTGATTATTGTTAATCAATTTTTATTCAGTGTGTTGCTTGGTTTATCGATTTTTATATTTGGTGGAAGCCTGTTATTTTTTGTCCTAGTTTCATTTCTCGTTTCATTTTTTAAGCAAATTAATGAATTGAAAGGGTGGTTTTTCGTAATTATTTACGTGGTTTCGATAGTTTTAACCTTTATTTTATACCAAACAATATTTTTTCCGACTTCAGAATTATTTTTCATTATTCTTCTAACCGTTAATCAGTTCTTTATGGCATTTTTCGCATTTAAAATCTGTATGGATTCCTCCACAAAGATAGACGATTATCTGTATAAAAAAGAGAAATCTCGAATAATAACTCGAATAATTGAATTTTTCGTTTTTGGATTTTTGAATTGGTGGATAATTCGAATAGTAGTTATTTTCTTCAGCTACACACCAACAGTATTATTTTTAGTTGTTATAAGAATTCTCCAAATAATGTTTTGGGTAAATATAAGCCTGTTAGGAATCGCTTTTATTCGGTTAATTATAACAAAGAAGTTTTCAGCGTATTTAACACTATTTTTCTTACTTACGCTCTTTTACGCTTTATACATCCTTTTCGATTATTTATACGGAGTATTTTTTAGCACTGGATCAGGAGACCCAATTTATGTCATTACATCATTTATTATCGATATTATTTTATTTTTATATATCTTGGGTACTGTTTATGATAGAGTCGATTACATTCAAGCTAAGCTAAAAGTCCTTAAGGTAGACACAATAGCATTATTTCTTATAATAATGAAAATCTACGTCCAAGTTTCAAAAATTGCTCCTAAAATTGTGGCCGTTGAGATGCAGATACTACAAGCGGGAGGACTATTTGCTATCTTTGTTTTTTTCAATCTCCTTTTTGGAATTCACTCGGTTATAGCTCATAAATATAAAAAGAAAAAATAATCAGTAAGTTAATTACTTAATACATTTCTGCCTTCGAAAACAATAGTGCGAAACAACCATAAAATATACCGTTTACGACCCCACTTAATATGAATCCTATGACTACTAGAATAGGAGCTAACTGAATGAATCCTAAAACAGCCATGGCTGCAGAACTGATTAAAGCAGCAATCATCCAACCCCCAAAGCTACCCCCTTTACTGTCTCCTGTCCGCCCCGCTACTAATGACGCGACAAATGGAGAAACTATGAATCCAATGCTTAAAATTAACGAAGCATCAAAAATTCCTGAGGAAATACTAAAAAATATACTATTTACGACAGTTCCAGGCATAATAATAATAGGTTCGAAAAATATCACAATAATGTATAATGGATCGCTACTTATATCACTAAAAAGAATGTTCAAAGTACCATCAATAGTTCCCGCTATAATAACGAACAGAAAATTTAAACCAATGAAAGCTAGTAAACTGAAACCTAGCGCTTTACCTAACCCCACTTTAATCAACTATTTTTTACAATTGTATTTTCAATTTAAAAAGACTATGTATAAAATAGATTGTAAAAGTTATTTAAATTTATTTAAGTCCAATTTTTAATTTCGAATTATACTAATTTTACAAAAAATAATTGAAAGAAGCCTTAAATCGGCAAATTTCATAAATTTTTTGTAGTTTCTCCTAAATTTAAATAATTAATATTTCTAATTATAAGTTAAGACTATGAGAGAGAATCAGAAAAAATTTCTTGTTGGTAAATTAAAGCATAAATTTCTCAATAAAATGTTGGAAAATTTTGTATCCTCTACTCATTTAAAAGACAGTAGAGTCGTGGTTGGCTCACAAATAGGTGAAGACGCTGCCGTAATAGACATGGGCGATAAATATTTAGTCGCAAAAATCGATCCAATAACATTTGTAACTGATGAAATAGGATACTATGCTGTAAATGTTAATGTTAACGATGTTGTTTGCACAGGAGCCACTCCAAAATGGTTTCAATCAACGATATTATTACCCGCTGGACAAACTGATGAAGATTTAATTGAAAGCATTTTTAAAAACATCCATGATACGTGTAAATCTTTAGGAATAACCATTGTTGGTGGTCACACAGAAATCACAACGGGCCTTGATAGACCAATAGTAGTTGGTTCTCTTCTTGGCGAAGTGGAGAAAGAAAAACTAGTATCATCGTCAGGAGCAAATGCAAACGATTCAATTGTCCTAACTAAAGGAATTTTCATCGAAGGCACAGCTATAATCGCACGAGAAAAAGAAGAAGTATTAAAACGAAAAGGATTTGATAATCAATTTATCGAAAAATGTAAAAATTATCTATACAAACCAGGAATTAGCATCTACAACGAAGCGTTAATATCCAACGATAATTTCCATCTGACATCTATGCATGACTTGACAGAAGGGGGTCTATTTAATGGTCTTGCTGAAATAGCAATCGCATCTGATTTAGGGTTATTAATTAAAAAAGATCAAATAAATGTTTTACCAGAACCATTAGAATTAAGTAAAATATTCAAATTAAATCCCTATAGCACTATTTCTTCCGGTTCTCTTTTGATTTCAATCAATAACGAATATTCTGAAGATTTAATTAATTTATTAAGAAAAAATGGGATTGATTCAAAGGTTATTGGAAAATTTACTTCAGATTCAGGTCAATATTTAATCCTAGATGAAGACAATAAAAAAAAGAAAATGAAATACACTGAAATAGACGAAATTACTAAAATTCTGTAACTACTAATTTAACGGACATAATTTCTGCATTTTTAAGATAAAAGTTGGGTTTTTTTCTTTTACTAAGATTTTTATTTTTGAAATTTCACTTCTAATATATACCGGTATTTTATATTTTTATAATTAAGGGTTGTCTTTACTACTAACATACTAATTATTTATAAAATTAATTTTTGATTTATTGTGGCAGATAAAGAATTACTTACGATACTGAAATCCATCGGAGAGAAGGTGAAAGGGAAAGAATTAACGTTTAAAAGAAATTCCCGCATTTTTTTTGATATTTTAGAATCTAATAACAATTCCTTTAAAGAATTCAAAGAAAAAATTAGAACAGAATGGGAACAATTCAAGGTTAAAAATCAAAATAGAATAATCAAGAAAACCTACAGTACATTCTTTTTCAGATATTTTCACGATTATTTTAAATTTTATCTACAGAATTTTTGTGGTTTTGATACGAATTCATTAGAACTATCGCTAAAAGAGAAGATATCTGACGACCAACTATTTTTAGAGTATAGTTATTCCTTATCTCTCGAAGAACAGGAGTATTTTAAGGAATTTAACGAGACTTTTAGCAATGGTACAAATGGAGTTGCTTCGCCTATTGGTTATCTTTATCTAGTAGTAGCGATCTTAGGTGTCAATTTGAGAAGGCTCCTAAAAGAACAATTTTATATCGTGTTAGACGGAGCTATACTGCAAAATGGTGAAAATAAAAATACTTTAAAATTTTTAATAGTCATCAAGAATAGTCACGACGAGCTTTTTGATAATTATTACTATATGTATTTATATTACTTTCTGAAATACTTTAAAGATGTTCCAAAACCATATTTTGAGAAACTATTAGAGGGTAGAGAAAAAGTATACAAAATTGCGCTTGACGAATATCCTTCTGCTAAAGATAAACTTGTCGATCTATTATATTACTTTTATAAAAAGTGTAATCTACTCCAGAATATTTCACCCTTATTAGATTTCTTGAATTTTGTCTGTAGTAGAGTGGAAGACTCAGTTTTTCCAAAACTAGATATAATAAAGAAAGAATTCTTACAGAATTTTGATTACACTGATGAGAAGAAGAACTCTTTACTTCGAATTTTTGACACAATTGACAAAAAAGCGACTTTATACTCTACATTCCAATCGAATAACCTACCCTCCCAAAAGGCTCAATTTAATTTATTTTTATTGTACACGAAATATTTCTTTGGTAGTGGAAGTTTAGAAGCTTTGGAAGTTGGTGATCTGTTGTTTTTACCAGAAGACTTTAAAATTGCATTGAATAGAACTAATAAAAAATTGGATGATGTAATCAACGCTAATACGATAAAAGATATTCAAGAGTTTTTTGATAATTTCTCAATTATATCAAATTCAGAAAATCCAAACCTATTTTTTCAAATAATTTTTAATAAGGATATCTCTCAGATTAATTACGACTTTTTTAGAGCTTTCTTAAACAGCATAAATACTAGTATTAAGCGTTTAATTGATACTGAAAACAAAATCTTAGAGGAAAACCCAATTAATGAGCCCTTGACCTTTAAATTAGTTGTCGATCATATCTGTAGGATGCTTTATGTCCTAATAGATAAAATCTTTATTAGAAAACTTCCAGGGCAAGCATCAAAAAACTTTATTGACCCTAGAAGCCGCTATGTTGGGAGAAATATTGCTTTGAGGGTATTAGAATTGTTCATGTTCAGCGATTTCAACGTATCAGACGATGTTTGGCCCGATGTTATTATTAGTTTGAATAAGGATACTCTTTTAAAAGATCTAAAAAATTACCAAATAGAAATTCCAGAAAAGCATTTTTATCAATATGAAGATTTTGATAGATTTCTAATCACTTTTAATTTTTTATCTTCGAAAAATTTAGTTTTCGAAGAATGGTTAATCAGTGGGATTATTATTCCGATAAATAATTTTATTTTAAAAATTCGCAATTTAATTGAAGAAAATGGTAAAAAATCTGAAGCTCATGAAGTTTTGAGACAGTACTTTATTAATAAAACCAAAGAAATCGAAGATATTCATGATCTAGAATTTATATGCCGTCAAATTTCGGTAATCTGGGAAAATTTGAGTTAACCGCATTGATTATTAAAGATCCTCAGATAAATCAAAAAGATTACAGAATTCTTTGAAATTCTTTTCAATATCAACTACCGGCAGATTTAATTCTTCCAATTGAGTAAATTCTCTCGTAGTAATTATACCAGATATCATTTTAACATTTTCATTTAACTGTGATCCTATATGATTTAAATCTTCTACACATAAAATAGTTGGGTAAGGTAGATTCCTAAAACTCTCAAAAAAAATGATATCTAATTTAAAGGGGCTGTCATCAAGCCATTGTATTAAATCGTCTAAAATAACTTCCTTCTTTAGAAAAATTGCACTTTCATCAAATCTATTTTTTATAATGGAAAAGACTGCACCTGATTGAGAGAATCTAAACGAATCTTTTCCTTCTTCGTCGAGTTGATGTTCATGTATATATTTTATTACTGCTACTTCAAGGTTTAGTTCTATCCTCAACTTTTTTATAATTTTTTCAATAAGATATGTCTTTCCACTTCCAGAATACCCAATAACGCTAATTATTTTCACAAAAAACCACCAAATCTTAGATTTTGAAAAAAAACCTAGAGATTTAATATAATTATTAATATCTAAAAAGTGTTAAAAAGAATTAACTTTACGTTAAAATGAAAGAAATTATTTCGTGTAATCATGGCAACGAAAAATGAAATAATAGTGTTCGACGCAAATTTCTTTATTTGTATGAATTCAATAAGAGCAAAAAATATTCTGGGGAATTTAGAACAGGCAGGCTCCGATTTAGGGTTTAAATATTATATTAGCGCTGTTGTTTTTGATGAAATTAAAGCGCCTACTACATTTCGGGAAAAATTTCAAAAATTCATAAATATTGAAAAGATAGATAATTCAGAAATTCAATCTATTAAAAACGATCTTAGCAAGCAGGGTATCCGTTTCCCAGCCCAAGATCCGGATTTATCCTTGCTCTCTTTATCTCAGAGATTACTTGATGATGATAATAAAATCTCTATTAATTTAGTTTCCGACGATTTCAAACTCGTTAAAAATGCCAATTTATTCTTCCATGGACGGATAAATATTTTATCTCTGTCAAGTTTTTTATTAAAAATCAATAGAACTATTTCCAATAAGCAGCTTCGGAGTTATTTCAAAAATACGTGGAAGAAAAGTTTAAATTACACGCTTTCGTATATGATAGAGCGCTCAAAAATTTACCCTGCTGAAGAAAAGATAACTTGGTTAATTGAAAAAGCAATAAGTGTAACACAGGACTCAATAATAACCCAAGATGCAAATTATGTCAATAGTCAAAAGGGGCCTGTTAAGTTTGAAATTGGTGCAAGCAAATACGAGAAAGAAATAACTATCTGTGAAAAATACATTGAAAACCGGAAACTCGCAAATAGCGAAGAGGAACTGGTATTTGGAATCATTAATTTCCTTGAAAACTTAAAAATATCCCGTGAATATGTAAAACAAGCTCGAAAAGCGATTGTGAAACACGATTCTAAAAATGCAGTAAAGCATTTAAAGAAGGGAAACGGTTTTTTAATCTCGCTTTTGCAAATAGCCTCGGGACAATTAACTATTTTAAAAGATTATGAAATTGTAGAACAGTTGATTTGTAGCGAAATTTCAAAGATGGAATTTCTAAGAGCCTACATTTTGATTTCTCTGGGAAGAGTCAATAATGCGATAGATTCTTTAGAAAGAGCAGCATTGTTCTCTACAATAATCCATAATCATCAAACTTGTTTAACTTTAAATTATGTAAAAGCACTGATCTTATTGTTTCATGGACTCTATAATAATGCAATAATGGCGTATAACTTTACTGAAGAGCTCGCTGACATCTATAACGACGAACGCCTTAAACTCAAATGCGCTATTGGAAAAAGCATAGCACTTTATATTCAAGGTGAAGATAGTGAGACCGCTATGGCAATAATGGAAGAGATTGCAAACATGGATATGGAGAAAAACTTTTTAGACGCTATCATCGTCTTTAGCGAGCTTGGAGACTATTTCTTAGCCTTAGGTCATTCACAATTAGCTGCAAATCTATATAACGAAGCGTTAGAAATCAGCATTGACTATAAACTAAAAGTTAGAAGTGATATTTTAATAGAAAAGTTAAAACGAGCATATATTGCTACCGTCCTGAATGGATACTCAACCGAAGATATTATGGTTGATAAGTTAGATGTCTTACTTAATAAAGCTTATTCGGTTAAAGATGTGGAGAAATATAATGAACAAATCAAGAAAATTTCAAGCTTTAATATCCTCTTTTACACACCTTTCAAGTACATTACTGGGAAAAAGAAAATAATTCCTTATATCAAACTTCCTAAGGAGTTACAAGAAGATTATTTAGAAGTAGTACACTTTGAAAAAATAGCGGCTAAAGGCGTTTCTAAGTATCTTTTCATAGTTTCTCATTATGAACTTGGATTGTTAGGGATCATTCTAAAAACTGACGAAATAGTTACTGGAATCGCAGAAAACTATACGTTAAAATTTAAGCCTACATCTAAAGTAAAAATTTACAATCCGAGTGCACAATTGAAAGACACCTATTTAATCAGAGCAATTGTCGAAGTTGTGTCTAAAAATGAATGCGAAATTATATATTCGTTGCCTTCTTTCTTTAAAGCTTTAAATATATAATTTAAAATTTTCTTGAAGCTTTACTTCTTTGGCTAACTTGATGGCTATGAACAGCGCAACTTATACAATAATATTTTTTCGAACTTGGGGATTGAATAATCGTCCCAGATTTCTTCAATTCAGTATACATTCTCCCATCAACTAAAGAAGTTCTCCTAGTTACTGCCTTAGCCTTACTCCGAGGAACCATACGTCCACATTTACTGCATTGAACATTGTTATAACTTCCCTTACTTGAGCCGGTTTTACCGCCACTTCTTCTTTTCTTTGGAATGATTTTTTCAGCTTTTTTCTATAAGTAATTATCGTCTATTTCTACATCTTAAAATAGTACAAACCTTAAAAAATTTATTCTTTCACTAAAAGAATTGGCAACTATACACGCTATTTAGGTTTCTTCACAAGAATTGGTGATTAATTTTTATCAAGCGTTTCAATTTTGCGTAATGATTTAAAGGAAAATAATAATCTTTGAATTACCGTTAAAACAAGAAGTCCAGTGAAGATTAATGTGAATATTGGGAAAAATAATGTGAAAGGAGCTCCATAAAATAGGTTTGATAAAAAATAAATCCAAAATTCAAAAATAAACGCAAACCAAAAAATGATTAACCTCTCTGCTCTTTCCATAAAACCTACACCTTTCATATCAATACCTTCGTTTTCAGCTCGAGCTCGAATATATGAAATCATGATAATCAAAAACAATATTACAAATCCAATTACATAATTAAAATATCCCCCTATTATTAATCCTAAGACTATGGCAGCATCAGAAAGGCGATCTAAATTTGAATCTAAAAAAGCTCCTGATTTTGAAATATTACCTGTCCTCCGGGCTACTTCTCCGTCAAAAGCATCAAAAGCACCTGCCCAAAACATCACAAATGGGACAATCCACGCTAATGGAAAAGGAAAATGTAACCCCCCCCATGTTAGTAAAACTGCAACTGTTATTGAACAGAAAAACCCACAAAACGACAGTATATTTGGTGTAAATCCATGTTTAATTAATAACTTAACCGGAAGATCAACAAATTTATTTAGAATTCTTCGCTGATTGCTCCGCTTAACATTAGCTTGTTCAGATTTACTCAATATTTCAGTCTAAATAAGTTTTAAGGATATTTAAATTTAAAAGTACTCTAAAATAAAAAATTTATCATATGAATAATTGCAAATTCATTTTAATTAACCGAATCGTAGAGGATGCTAAATAAGAGCGATTTCCAAAGCTCAAGTTGGTCAAATTCAACTTTTTTAATTCTTTATTGTTTAAGAGATCACCACTTTGATCACCTAGAATAAATAGCAAGTTATCCTTTGAATTCAATCCCGAAAAAACACTCCTAAAATCAGTTCCATTCTCATTCAGTACATAAGTCTTATATTTTTTTCCAACAAAATTCCTAATCGCGTCAAATATACTTAGATTCGAATATTCAACTGCGTCCAAAGGAGTTTCAGGATTTTGTTCTCGTTTTTTCGTTTTTTTAATAATTTCTACAAAAAAATCAGTTATAAGAATTTCATTTTTTGGAAAATACTCATCTTTGAACAGATCTGAGTTAAAAATGAATGTTCCGTATTTATCTAAAAAAACCCATAATTGAACGCCATTTTCAAGTGTAGAGTTAAGTGTAAGGGCGGATAAAACACACCTCGAGATAACATCAAGTCTTCCGGAGGTTCCTGGAATATCTTTAATTGTATAATTGCTAATGTCAACAGTTGCTGATTTTATGAAAAAGATTAAATTCACGAATTTAAAATAAAACCATCTAATTTAAATGAGTATTAATAACTTATCAAGAAATGATTTGAAAATTAGATAAAAAAAAGATTGATTTTATTTTTTTTTCCTTTATTGAATTAATCCAGACTGCTTTACTTTCTTTTTCTTCAAACGAGTAATTAAATAAAAAGTACCAGTCAAAACCACTATAGATAGAACAATTCCGATAATCCCCGCAACATAATCGTTGGAAAGCCAACTTAAGAAAGGAACCCAGGGAGAAAATAGGTTTTCAAGCCATTCTTCACCATAATAATCGATTAAAACTCTTTCTAACCCATCAGGATCTTCAGAAAGAAATCCAATTGTAAATCCTACTGCTATAACAAACATTAGAGTAACAATTACTATCAAAATAGTGATTAAAGGCCATTTATTCTTTTTTATTACACCCATTTTTATTTTACCTTCAGCATTGATTCAGTTGTAATAAATTCAGGCTTAGTTTTATAAATATAAAATACAATTAAAGCAGAGATTATTCCTTCACCAATTCCTATTAGGATATGCCAAAAAACCATAGCCGGAACGGCAATTTCAAATGGAATCGTCCCACTTATAGCAATTTCAATGCCACAAATAAAAGAGGCTAAAACAATAGCGATATAAGATCCAATAGCAGTTGCGATAGTAAGTTTATATTCTTTTTTCATTGATGTATGATTCAATAGTCTTACGAATAGCATAACTAAATAGAAACCTACGATACCACCAATTATCCCCATATTGAACGCATTAACTCCTAATACGGTAATGCCCCCATCTCCAAAAAGACTTTGAATAACTAAAATTAAAAATAATACGATAACTGACGCCCAAGGACCAAGGATAATAGCTACCAATGTACCTCCAACCAAATGGCCAGAAGTCCCCCCTGGAACAGGATAATTAACGAACTGAAACGCAAATATAATTGCTGCTAAAACTCCGATGTATGGGATTAATTTTTCAGTATCCTCTTTTTCAAACATTTTACCCATTCTAAAATATCCAAAAATCATTGTAGCAATAGTTATAATCCACAGCACGATAATTGTAATAGGATCTAATAGTCCGTCTGGTAAGTGCATTTTTTATCTCTCTATATTTTATTATCGATTAATTTTATTGTAATGAATAATATTATAGCATAATTTAGTATTATTTATAAACGATATGATAATTTTATAAAATAATATGAAGACTCAATTTAGAACCACTTGAGTCTTATAAATCGAAAATAACTATGTTTTATACAATTTAATAGAGATTTAAGGAGATAAAATAAATTGGATATAGAATTACCTTTCAAACACGAAGATGAGAAAGGATTTTTAAATAAGATTCATCCTTTAATTCGATTTATCCTCCCTTTTATTTTAGTTATTCCTTTTCTTATAATATATGATGTTTATTTAGTAATTGCGGTTATTTTATTTGTTATCCTTTTTAATTTCGTGTTTCACTTACATCTAATAAAGATATTGTCAAAACTTAAAGCATTAATTCCGTTTATACTTCTTATCACAATTTTTATTCCTTTTTATGTTGGAAACACTGTGTTCTTTCAACTGAATATTGGAATTTCACTAAATGTATATAAGGAGGGATTAGTTTTCGCATTAAATTTACTTTTTCGAATTTTAGGGGCTGCATTTGTATTTTTAACATTTCTAATGTCATTAACTTATTCTGAATTTATTGAAGCGTTAACTAAACTAAGAGTGATTCCATCATTTTTTATTGGAAGTATCGTGATCATGCTTCATTACATCCCTATTCTCGCAAAGTCTAATAAAAAAGTATTGGATGCCCAAGATTTAAGAGGAAAAAACTTTACATCGTATTGGCAAAGGCTTAAAACCCACGCGTTCATAATGGGGAAGAATATAGTGCATAATATGGAAAGGAGCGAAAAATTATATGAAAGTTTAAAAATGAGGGGTTTTTCTGGAAAAATTACCTTTTCTTCAAAGAAAATCAAATTAGCGGATATTCTAATAGTAGTTATATTTTTATTTATTATTATTTCTCTCATTTATTTTGTACATCTAAAACAGATACATACGGAGGTTTTAAAATTATTTATCTTATAGAAGTAGAGAACTTGAATTTTGATTATAATTCAAATTTTTCTATTGACGATTTATCATTAAAAATTAAAGAAAATTCAATCTATGCTCTAACAGGAAACAATGGGTCGGGTAAAACTACCTTGCTTAGATTATTAGTTGGTTTACTGAAACCTAAAGATGGAGTCATTAAAATTTTTGACGAAATCTTAACAAGGGACAGAAATCAATTATGGAAATTACGCCAGAAAATAGGATTTCTCTTTCAAAATCCTGACGATCAATTATTTGCTCCAACTATAAGAGAAGATGTAGGATTTGGAGCAAGGAATCTTAGGCTAGAAGAATCTGAGGTGAACAAGAGAGTTGAATGGGCGCTCAAGGCTGTTAATTTAACGCAATATGGTAAAAATTCTCCATTCGATTTATCTTGGGGACAGAAGAAACGAGCTGCTTTAGCAGGACTATTAGTAATGAAACCTAAACTGTTAATATTAGACGAACCCTTCGCAAATCTTGATTTTAAATCAATATATAACCACTTACAAATTTTTAAAACTCTTAAAAAAGAGCAAAAAATGACAATTTTATTTACTACCCACAATTTTTTCTTTATAGAAAATTGGGCAGATAAAATGCTTGTTTTAAACGATGGAAAGGCTATTTTCGAAGGTATTCCTAAAGAGGGATTAAATAATCCTCAGATCAAGCAATTATTAGGTTCGTATAATGAACTCTTAAATCTTCTAAACAAGTAGGAATTGAATTTTTCAGTGAATTAGAATTTTTAATAATTGAGTTAATTTATTAATAATGGAAACAATTATATTCAATAATTAAACCTTTTGAAATCATTGTAATGATCTTAATATATATTACATTAGGAATAATTATCAGTTTTTTACTTGGCCTCGTTCTTATAAACTATTTAACTGTCCATCCTTTGAAAATGAGTCGATACCTTCTAATAAGTTCTTTTTTATTCTTTCTCTTAGTAACAATGTCAATTTTTGTGTTTAATGAGGGGTTCATCGAATTTACTTTTTTAATTCTAGGTTCAGTTTTTTTATTTTTTCTCGGCTATTATATTCGAGCTAAACAAGTTTTAAATGTAGAAGACTCTCGATTTATTCCAGAATTAGTACGATCAAAGAATGATCCCGGGAAGGGACACACAGCAGTTATTTATTTTACTCATGGGGAGCCTGAAACTTATAATCCTATTGGATGGATAAACCAATTCAGGGAATTTGATAAACAAAAGATTCCATTTATTCCATTTCCCATTAGGCCATTATTCTTAAATATTTTGAGAAAAAAATACCTACAGGTAGGAAAGAGTGATCATAGAAAAATGCATCATCTAATGTTTGAAGAATTAGAAAAGAGATTTAGAAAAGAGGGAGACCACGGTACAAAATTCTATTTATCATTTTTAGACGATGAACCCCGACCTGATGCTGCTGTTATACAAGCTTTAAATGAAGGTGCTAGTAAATTGGTGGTGTGTGAAGTTTTTGTAAGTATTTCGAATCATACTGCTGAAGGAGAAAACCAAATAAAAGATCTAAACCTTCAGGAATATAAGGTTCCAATATTTTTTACTTCACCCCTATGGAACTCTAAATATCTGCATAAAATGTTTTTGGAAAAGGCCAATTCTGTAGTTCAACCAGAAGAAAAAGAAGGAGTTGGCTTATTATTGGTGGGTCACGGTCAACCTGATCAATGGGATGAAGAATTTCCTACCGAAACCGAGCACGAAATTCGCTTTAGAGAACTAATCATAGATCTTTTTATCAGTGATGGATACAAATCTGAGAATCTAAGCTTGGCTTGGATGGAATTTAAAAATCCTAAACCTGCAGAAAAAATTGAAGAGTTCATCAGAAACGGAGTCAAAAAAATCATTTTCTTTTCTGCGGGTATTAGTGCTGATTCCATTCATAGTCAATATGATATTCCAAGTTTAGTATATAAAAGTAAAATTCCAAAAGATGTTGAGGTTATTGATTTAGGTGCATGGAATAACCATCCTTTGGCTATTGAAGCATTTAAAGAACGAATTGATAACTACCTACACTAAACCAAGAATTACAATTTTGTTTAATTCATTAGTAAGGATTAAAATTAATTAAGCTAAAAAAGCAATTAAATTAATACCTTCCCCCCCGAGGAGAAGATATATTCCGTACACTATAGCTATAATGGCAATTGAAATGTTAAGCCACTTTATAATTTTTTCCTGTTTTCCCTTTATTTTTGGTAAGTTTAATAGTGAACTCCAAGCAATCATGCCAACCGCAACACCAAATGAAAAAAGAACTATACCTACAAGAACCGTGAGGAGATTATTCAAATTTAAAGTAAACGCCAATATGATCAATAATTCGTCATTTGAAGCTAAACCTTGAAGAAAACCTATCAAAGTAATTGCAACAAAACTATTATTAATTCGTAACCTCCCTTTAGGTTCTGGTTTTAGAATAGCATTACCCTCCTGCCCATTTATGCTAATAGAATGCCTTGTATGTCTATTCTTTTTAAAAAAGTGAAAGTGATGTGAATGCGGTTTCTTAACAACCTTAATCATGTTGGATTCAAAGATGATGGTTATTATTCCAATTAGAATTAGCATAATTGCTATGATTAGTTCAAACCCCGCTAGAAAACTAGAAAGAAATACATCTTTCATTAGGAAAAGTATTATAATAAGAATTCCTGCCGTGAGAGTGTTACCCAATGACCAATAAATAGCCATTTTCATTGTTTGGGTAATCCTTGGAGATCTGAGAAGCAATGTGGAGACTGCCGCCACATGATCCACATCCAAACTATGTTTGATGCCTAAAAAAAAGCTTGCGAGAAACACCCCCGTAATAATAATAATATCTCCCATAATATTACTAAATTACAATATAAGAATAATTAAGAATTTAACTTTTTTACAAAATAGTATGAAATCCCCTGGATCTCGGAAAACTATTAGATAAATTTAGGAAGAGAAGGGATAAAATAGAATAAATTTTTTAGCTTGGTTTTAATATTAATATTTGGGAAAATAATGATGGAGCATTAGCATATTCGAGGACGCGTATGATAATCGTGATTACGCGCGCAAAGTTATGCAAACATCCTGAATTTATTAATCAACAATTTACTGCATCAAAAATGGGCTCTTAATCTAGCAATTAACGGTTTTACCGTGCGATGAGATTGGAGTCAGACCCAGCATGCAGACATGATTATGCCCCAAAAAGGCATAGAAATTACCGCCTAGCACGAGAGAACTTATTTGATTTATGGAATATCCAGTAAATGATAAATTTGTGTTAGTGTTTCTAGGCAACAATATATGCTGATTTAATATATAAATAGAATTTCAATTGGAACAGAACGCCTTTTATAGAAGGCTAATTGTATCCGAATTAAAAAGTTCTTTTAATTCTTTATTCATTTCTCCTTTTTCTTCTTGAAGATATCTATCCAACACAGAAGAAATTTTTTGAGAATATTTGTTCATAATTGCTCTCACGAGTCCAATTTGGATGTTTTTATCTGTCGCTATGCATAGTACCCCCTTACCCACCTTCAAGGAAAAGATCATTCCCTTGAAGTACTCAGTGATTTGAAGGTGGATGTTTCCATATCCTAAAATGTATCCCTGTTCTTCCCCGGCTGTAAAGACGGCTCCTCCAATTGCTCCAATCTTCTCTACAGATAAGTCGTCTTCGTCCTTTAAAATAAATTTAGACTCGCTCATTATGGTTATTCCCGTGTCATCTATGATTATTGCATATTTTAATCCAGGAGTGCTTGTTATAATTTCCTTTAAGAGCTGTTTTAAAATACGCTCGTCCTGAGAATAACTCAATTAATTCCACCTATTTTTTTCAAGTATTTAGAGAATCTGTTCAGAGTGTCTTATTATTTTAAAAAGAATTTATTTAAAGTAAACTGTAGTTCTCTAATTACTTAATATAAAAATAAAATTATATCTATAAAAACTTAATTCACATGAAATAATTTCACGTTCCGCAACGGATTAAAACAGTTCTTGCGCTCTTATTATAGTTTTTAAGGGTTTTACTCCACTTTTATTATATTTTGATTTTTCTA
>Ga0114922_10002466_pt1 | contig 17355 bp, 11 predicted proteins | sample AartaG_FD_100975 | JGI IMG/M metagenome (GOLD analysis project Ga0114922, IMG submission 100975) | Deep subsurface microbial communities from Aarhus Bay to uncover new lineages of life (NeLLi) - Aarhus_00045 metaG | ecosystem: Environmental > Aquatic > Marine > Oceanic > Sediment | place...
CATATATTGCTCCCGGTATCGCGGCACGTACCAATCCCGCTCCAATACGATACGCTGACTCAGCTGAAAGGAGCACTGCCCCACAATAGTTTGTAGATCCCCCTACGATCATGCATGTGCCAAAGGTGCCTTTATGGGCATCCAACGGACGAGCGGGGAGCGTTATACGCACCATATCTTGATCAACAACAAATGTATGGATATTTTTAAATTCTAGAAGATTTTTCGGGAGCCCAATATCCACAACAACGATCTCGCCAACATGTTCAAATGCAGGGAATTTTAGTAATCCTTTTTTAATAGCTGCCATGCATACGGTAAGATTCGCATGGAGGGCTTCTTCCGCTGTTTTTCCGGTATCACAATCAACCCCTGATGGGCAATCAACAGCCACAATTTCTGGAAGGATATCAAACTCAGAAAAAATTTGAAGGGTTGTAGAAATTGCTTCCTTCAACGGCAGATTGAATCCCGTACCCAGAATCCCATCCAGAACAACGTCACTTTTTTTAATCAATTCCCTTAATTCATCAAAGGATGCATTATCATCTATAGAAATAACCTGACCATTATTTTTAATAATGCTCAATACCAAAGGATCATTTTTCTTCCGTCTCTTAACCAAGTAAGCAGCAGCATTCCACCCCTTTTCTATCAGTTTAGAAAGAGCAATTAAAGTATCACCCCCATTATTGCCAGACCCAATTAATCCTAAAATGTTTCTTGATTGGGTATGGCCATATCGTTCTTGAATCACCTCCGCCAATGCGGCCCCAGCGTTCATCATCATTTGGTCATATCCGAACCCTCTTTCATTGGCTTCTCTTTCGAGAGTGATCATCTGCGATACAGTAACTAAATCCATCATGTGTTGTTCTCCTTTCTTCATTAAAACACACATACGAAATTTTACAAAATCTCATTCGGTTATAATTGCCTGCATGCGTCGCTATTTATATCTTGGAGTATTCAGCGCAGGTGCTGCCACCCTCGCTGTGGAACTTTCTGCCTCGCGATTATTGGGTAATTATTTTGGATCAAGCAACTTGGTTTGGGCTGTGATCATTGGATTAATACTGATCTACCTATCAGTTGGATATTCCATCGGTGGAAAATGGGCAGATCGGTCCCCAAAATATGAGACTTTTTTCGTGATTCTCATTTGGGCAGCATTATTTATTGGTATCATCCCGCTCGCATCACGCCCAATCCTCAAGTTCGCTAGCAGTGCATTCGATCACATGCAAATCGCTGCAATGATTGGATCATTTCTATCTGTCTTGCTCCTATTCAGCATTCCGATCACATTGCTTGGGACTGCCTCACCGTTTGCTATTCGCCTTGCCCTTGAAAATAATAAAGAGGCCGGGCAAACCGCAGGAAGAATCTATGCTATTTCCACAGCTGGTTCATTCATTGGTACTTTTTTACCGGTGCTTATCCTTATTCCAACCATTGGGACATACCGCACATTCATAAGTATCAGTTTGTTTTTAATGGTTGTCTGCCTGATAGGGATATGGACAACAGTAAGTCTAAGAAAAATGATAGTTTATCTTTGGATGCCTTTTTTACTTTTAATACTCTCATTTTTCGGATTAAGAGGGTTCGACAAACAGGCACAAGGTATCATTTTTGAGAAAGAATCTGCCTATAACTATATCCAGGTACAGCATATAAATGATTACCACATCCTGCGTTTAAATGAGGGGCAGGGTATTCACTCGATTTTCCACCCGACGCAGTTAGATTTCCAAGGTCCCTGGGAACAAGTCCTATCCGCACCATTCTTCAACACCGCCCCAATAGATCAGGATCAAATTAAACGGATAGCTATCCTTGGATTGGCGGGCGGAACAAGCGCCAACCAGATCAGAACTGCCTATCCACAAACTATCGTTGATGGGTATGAGATTGACGGGGAAATCATCAACGCGGGTTTTGATTATTTCGGTTTGAAAGATGATTATTTAAATATATATATTGAGGATGCCCGCTGGGGGATTACACATAACGAAAATAAATATCAGGTAATCAATGTGGACGCGTATAATCCCCCCTATATCCCTTGGCATCTTACCACACGGGAATTTTTCACAGAGATCTACAACCACTTAAGCGATGAAGGTGTTATGGTGATCAATGTTGCCCGCATATTTGAAGAACGCGGGTTACTGCACTCACTTTTCCAAACAATCGATTCCGTTTTCCCCTCAACATATATCATTAACCTTCCCGGCACATTCAACTCTATAATCTTCGCAACAAAATCAGCCACATCAGAAAATAACCTTATTGATAATTATTTTGTTTTAATGTCCGAACCAGATTCACACCCATTAATCCTTTCTACACTTGAAAGGACGATTCTTAATTTGCAATTACCTCCATCAGAAGGGTATATTTTCACCGATGACAAAGCTCCGGTGGAGAGGATCACTAACTCTATGATTCTTAAATTGATCTTATCTAAGGAAATTGTAAATTTACAATGAAAAATAACTTTCGGCTATTTCTCTTGGCAATATCAATCCTCACCCCAATTTTACTTATCACTTCAGGAATGAGGACAGCGCTGTCTCCCATTTTTGTGAATATCGAATACAAATTACCGAATTTTCCACCAGATACATATGGGTTCACCACAGAAGAGCGGTTTGTTTGGGCGAATTATTCGATCCGGTACTTGTTAGGTGAAGTTTCAGAAGAAGAATTTTCCACCCTACAATTTCCTGATGGAGCGCCGTTGTTTAATGAGCGCGAGATTTCCCATATGGTTGATGTTCGCGATCTTACTCTTGTAATGCTTGCTATCTGGCGGATATTATTCGCATTTTTCACAATTATTCTATTCTTAGGATGGAAGAATAATTGGCTGCCCGAATTATTGCGGGCAATAGAATATGGGGCAAAAATAACCTTAGCAATTATTATCGGAATATTGATATATGTTTTGGTCAACTTTAACCAATTATTCACACTTTTCCACCAAATATTCTTCGAGGGTGATAGCTGGTTGTTCTATCTTTCAGACACCCTTATCCGCCTGTTCCCGGTCAAATTCTGGCAGGATCTTTTCATCTATATTGGCAGCTTTTGTATCCTCACAAGTTTAATATTGATTATTTTTGGAAGATTAGTTTATAAAAAAATAGAAGCATAGAGTTGATCTGAGCTTCTGTTTGAATTGAATTTCCTTGGCGATTTCTTTTTTCAATTAAGCATGTCATTCGAATGGCTCCAATATTTGTTCGGTTAAATTTACTGTATCAATACAATGCAGCAAATATTTGCTGCGCGTATACGATATAATCAAATTTTGTCCTTATCATAAAATTTAATTTGGAGCACTATTGAACCGTAGCACGCAAACCCACTCAGAGCTTGATCTCAAGCATCTGTTATCTGAAAAGCGCATAAAGGGATTATGGCGTTTAATGCGCGGTTACCATCTTGAATACACAGCTGCCATCATTGCGCAGGGTTTCTCTGCCTATGCGAAGGCTGCCACATACATGCTGCTCAGTTTTTTTGTGGACAATTACCTCATCACATCAAAAGGAACATATTCAATATGGATGATCTCGCTCAGTTTCGTGCTTCTTGCGGGACTACAGGGAATATTCACCTACTTCAGCGGCCGTTTAGCTGCAAAGACTTCCGAAAACACCGTCAGGCGGCTGCGCAATTACCTGTTTGACCACATCCAACACCTTCCCTTTTCCTACCACTCAGAAACCGATACAGGTGAACTGATCTCTCGCTGCACGTCCGATGTGGATGCCCTTCGCCGATTCTATAATGACCAGGCGATTGGCATTGGCCGTATTTCCCTGCTCTTCATAGTCAATTTTATCGCCCTCATACAGTTAAATACAAAACTCGCGCTAATTTCAGTGATCGCGGTCCCTTTCATCTTAGGAATCTCGATCTTTTTCTTCCGCAAGGTTTCAAAAGCATATGAGGCATACCAGGAACAAGATGCTGTGCTTTCCACCACACTGCAAGAAAATCTCAGCGGTGTGCGCGTCGTAAAAGCATTCGCACGCCAACCCTACGAAATTGATAAATTTGAGAAAAACAACCGGGAAAAATTTCTTCGCGGGAAAAAACTGCTCACCATCCATTCACTGTACTGGCCTATCTCCGAGGTTTTATGCGGATTACAAATGTTGGTCGGATTCCTTGCCGGCGCACTGATGGCGATCAACGGCGAGATCACAGTAGGGAATTATCTGGCATATGCAGGCCTTGTGATCTGGATCATTTTCCCCTTACGGGGGTTAGGGCGTTTCATCGTTCAGATGTCGAACGGGCTGGTATCCTATGATCGCGTTTTTAAGATAATTAATGAGAATCGAGAACCAATCGACGAAGGGAATTACAAACCAGCTGATGGTGTCAAAGGTGAAATAATTTTTAACCATGTAAGCTTTGAGTATGAACAAAATGACCGTGTCCTGCATGATATCAGCTTCAAAGCAGACGCAGGGAAAGTGGTTGCACTGCTTGGTTCCACCGGTTCTGGAAAAACCACGCTGGTCAATCTCCTGCCGCGATTCTATGAATATACTAGCGGAGAGATCCTTTTAGATGGATTCGATTTGCGTTGTTATTCACGGCGCTTCCTGCGCCAGGAGATCGGCATTGTGGAACAGGAGCCTTTCCTGTTTTCCAGGTCGATCAAAGAAAATATCACCTATGGTGTTGACCGAGAAATAACGCGCGAGGATATTGAGCAGGCCGCAAAAATGGCGGCCATTCATGATGTAATCCTCACATTTCCAGATGGCTACAACACATTGGTTGGGGAACGCGGTGTTACCCTTTCAGGCGGGCAGAAACAGCGTATTGCTATCGCACGCACCCTCCTGAAGGATCCACACATTCTCGTTCTGGATGACTCAACATCCTCTGTAGATACAGAAACTGAAGGCCAGATCCGAGGCGCTCTGGAAACATTGATGAAGGAGCGTACAACATTCATCATTGCCCACCGTATTCAAAGCATTATGACAGCTGATCTCATCCTCGTGTTGGAGGGTGGGCGTGTGGTCCAAAAAGGCAAGCACACCAATCTGGTAAAAAAGACAGGTATCTACCAGCAGATCTATAACATGCAAACCCGCATTGAAACCGAATTAGACGAGGAGCTTTCCAATGCCGGTTAATCAGTTTAGAGAGGAAGAATTCTCCGGTAAACTGTCCGGCAGAGTAACCAAACGCATCCTGGCACTTCTAAAACCGCACTGGTTATGGGTAGTTGGGTTCCTTCTCACCATTATTATCGTGTCCATTCTGGATGCTTTTTTCACCTACCTTAGCACACAAATCATTGACAAAGGCATCCTCGCAGGAGATACCGATACTCTCTATCGCGTGCTCATTCGGTATGGATACCTCATCCTGATTCAGGCAGCTGCTACATTTGGTTTTGTTTTCTTAGTTGGTGTGCTTGGCGAACGTATTCGCTATGACCTAAGGCAGAAGCTGTTCAACCACCTGCAAAAATTATCGCTTTCTTATTACAGCCAAACACCGGTCGGCTGGATCATTTCTCGTGTAACAAATGACACCGAACGAGTAGCTGAGTTGATGACATGGGGGTTATTGGATTCTACCTGGGGCGCAGTTAATATTATCACCGCTCTCGCCTTCATGTTCTCAATCAACTGGCAGATGGCACTGATCGTATGTGCAATCCTCCCGATCTTGCTCTACACAGCGGTGCAGTTCCGTAAGCGTATCCTTACGCAATTCCGGGAAGTCCGTAAATTCAATTCAAAGATCACCGCTTCTTACAATGAAAATATCAGCGGTGTGCGAGTCGTAAAAGCGCTTGGCCGCGAGGATAAGAACCTGGAAGAGTTCAGCGAATTAACCGACGGCATGTACCGCTCAGGGTACCGCGCAGCCTGGCTGAGCGCTCTCTTCCTTCCCAGTGTACAAATCATCTCCGCTTTTGCAACTGGGGGCATCATCTGGTACAGCGGCGCTCAGGTCAACTTTCAGGGTATTACCATCGGCGGTATTCATGCTTTCATTTCCTATATGACTTTTATGATGTGGCCAATCCAGGATCTGGCGCGAGTATTCGCGGAACTACAACGGGCAATCGCTTCAGCAGAGCGCATCTTCGCGCTCATTGATACCGCGCCCGAGGTTAAAGATAAACCCACAGCCATTGATCCCGGCACAGTTCGGGGCGACATCATTTTTGAGCATGTCCATTTCTGGTATGAAGATGAATTGCCGGTTATCAATGACCTTAATCTTAAGATCAAACGCGGTGAGACCATCGCCCTTGTTGGTTCAACTGGCGGCGGTAAGACCACTATTGTTAATTTACTGTGCCGATTTTATGAACCAAAACGCGGTCGTATCTTGATCGGAAGTCACGATTACACAAGCCTATCTTTGGAATCCATCCAATCCCGCGTTGGTATTGTTCTGCAAACCCCGCACCTTTTCTCCGGCACGATCAAAGAGAACATCGCCTATGGGCGTTTGAAAGCCAGCCAGGCAGAAATTGTGAAAGCAGCCAAATTAACCAGCGCGCACCAGTTCATCCAGCGCTTCGATAGGGGATATGACGAACAGGTTGGTGAAGGCGGCGTACTGCTTTCAGTCGGTCAAAAGCAGCTCATCAGTCTGGCACGGGCTGTCCTTTCCGATCCAGAAATTTTTATCATGGATGAAGCCACCAGTTCGGTGGATACGCTGACCGAAGCCATGATCCAGAACGGCATGGAAGCCATCATGAAAGACCGAACCAGTTTTATCATCGCGCATCGTCTATCCACAATCAAGCGTGCTGACCGCATCTTTGTCATCGAAAACGGTCACATCGCGGAGATGGGATCCCACAAAGAACTGCTTCGATTAAAGGGAAAATATTTCAACCTGTACACCAAGCAATTCCGCTCTGAACGTGAAAACACCTATGATGTCTTTCGGACCAATCAAACAGATTCTAAAGATACAAAATAGACTGGCAAAAAATGGGGGATCGGTTGGCCGCGGTTACCCCAGGCTGCTCAGATTTCCTTTTTTTGCCTTAATAGTGGGTTTGACAATTTAGGCAAATCCAGATAAGCTTTTGTATTCAAAGGAGATACACGTTGTGATTTCGCCCTGCAAATTGAATTGTTGCTTGTTGTTTGCGTTATCACTTATACTAATCCTTTGAAAATAAATAACCCTTGACACGGTCAAGGTCAGTTATAATAAGCACACAATCCTTGAATGGAGAATAAAAATGATGAAACTGAAAAGCAAATTAAAAATGACAACCTTTGTTGTGTTAACTGCCGTGATATTATCCGCTTGCGGCGCTGCCGCACCCGAGGAACCCACCCAGGACCCCAACGCGATCTTTACTCAGGTCGCTGAAACGGTGATGGTCAGCATGACCCAGACCTCTGAAGCCATGCCGCCCACTCTCGTACCGCCCACTCTCATGCCGGAGCTCACAGCGACTACGGCACCTACCCTGCCAGCCGCGCCCCCTGATGCCGTTTCCACACAGCCGGCTGGACCCTCTTCACCGATCGGTCCGACTGCAACCATCCCTCGCGTCGTTGGCGACTCTGCCAAATTCAACACACAGACACCAGCTGACGGCCATGTTTTTACACCTGATGAGAGATTCCAATTCATTGCCTGCTTCGGAAACGACGGCACCACGCAATGGAATGAAACCTATTACCTGGAATGGATGAGCGGTTACCGCTTATGGGAAGCTGAAAAATCTTTCTATATAACAGAGGTCATAGAACCGGGCGGCAAATGGTGCTTTTATACTCAAGCTAGGGCTCCGCATGATCCCGGCTCCTATACCACCCGCTGGTTTATGAGGAACGGCAGTGGCCAAAAAATGATCGAAGTATATTTCAACTACAGTGTGAGATAAATCCTGACACAGCTGCTTGATATTAACAGTAAAGCGCCCTTTTGGGCGCTTTAATCTTACAAGGAACAACCTTATTCCTCTGTTATCATCTTTGTAATACTTAAGCTTAACGCTTTCTCAAGTTTAGCGTCGGCGTTTTTCTTCTCAATACCGGCAGCGATTGCCCATTCATTCGCGAACTGATCCTTGAGCTTCTCCAATGTGCGGTGTTCATTAACATGCAAGTTTTTCTCTGCGTTGCGAGCGTGCATATCCCGAATCAAGCGTGCGTTAGCAAGCACAGAGCACTTTGCCATTTCATCCTTGATGTACTTGATGCGGGTGCGAAAGTTATTGCTCAGCGGTATGGGTTTTTGGCGGATCACACTCAGAGCTTTGGTAAAGGTTGCCGGCGCGCATACAGAACGGATGCGCTTGGATTTGGATTCTATCATTGGCAGCCAGTACATCAATTTATCTGTTTTTACCACGTAAAATACTTGCTTTTCGCCCGCCAGTTTCTTTCGGTCAATACCCTTTATCTTCCCTACGCCGTGGGTTGCGTGTACAATATAATCCCCCTCTTTCAATTCGAGCAGTACCTTCCTCATAAGCCGCCTTTGTTATGCCAATCTATCCCTGCATCTTTTTAAAAAAAGAGCATGTTATATTTTTTTATCCAATATTTTTGAAAACCACCGCTCGCTGGGTCGCCCCACTTGTTTCCAACAGCCCAAAATTTGAGAGAAATGAGTTCTGGAATCGAAATTAATGGATACAATACTATGATTATATTACAAGAGACTTAAAAAAGCTAATCGCGCATTAAGGTAATGTCTATGCGCAATTTAGATGGTTATTTTTACAGGATAAATGGAATGTAATAATATAATAGCAGGTAGAGATTTGCGCAGCACAATGGATGGCAAGCGGCAGATCTGTCGCTTGGTGACATACTGCTCTCGGCTGGGTCAAAATTTTACTCTACAATATGTATCTGACAGTATCCCATGATTGATTTGTCGCGAATTCAATTCCCACTCTCGTAGTTCTTGTACTAAATATCACAACTTTATGGCTTTTTCTTCCTGATTGATCAATATATTTCACGCACATAATATATCTCTATCAACAATCGATAAACTTGTATTTATTCATTTATAATTCTATAAATATAAATATGTTTATCTCATCAAAGGTGTATTTTTTTAAAAAAGGATGGTAATTATATGGAATTCTTGAACCAATTTCTTCTTAGTGGTCCGGACCTTCAGGACACGCTTATATCGCTGATGCTGGCCGCCATTATGGGGTTACTCATCTCACAACTGTACAAACACACCCACCGCGGCCTTAATTACGAACACACTTTCATGGCCGCACTTGTGCTGCTGGCACCCATCGTTTCGGTGGTTATGCTCTATATCCGGGGTGACCTTGTGCTCTCTCTCGGTTTGATCGGCTCGCTGTCCATCGTGCGCTTCCGCACCGCCATCAAGGACACACGTGATATGGTCTTCCTGTTTTGGGTCATTGCTGTCGGTCTGGGCGCTGGCACCTACAACTGGGGCGTGGTGGTAGTCTCCTCGTTCATTATCATGCTGTTCGTGGCGGCGCTATATTTTGTGCGCTATGGGCACGCTCCCAACACCGATTTCGTGCTTGTGCTCTCTGGGCAGACACCCTTCCAGAGCGACGCCTCCCGCAATACTATCAAGCGCTACAGCGTTGACGCGCGTCTACGCTCGTATGAGGTTCAGGACGCACATTGGGAATTAGTATACGAGCTGCAACTGTCAGAACTCTCCAGCCTGAGCGCCGAAACACTCATTACGGAACTGAAAGCCCTGCCAGGTGTAGCCGAGGTTTCCCTCCTGGCGCCTCAGCTAGCATTACCGCTGTAATATCCTTCCTTAAAGAGATACTGTGCCTTTATTACCTGAAATACCAGACAACAACAATTGGCGTTTTGAATACAAATACCGCCTTTATCCCCAGCAGTACCACCAGGTGCGGGCTGCCATCCGCCCGTTCATGCGGTTAGATACATTTACAAGCAGCGCTCCGCAGGGACGCTATTTGGTGCGCAGCCTGTATTTTGACACCGCTGATCTACGGGCTTACCAGGAAAAGGTAAACGGTGACTGCGACCGCACTAAACTGCGCATCCGCACTTACGCTCGCAGTTTACATGAAAACCCTGATATCCGTGTGGAGATGAAAGCCCGAAAAGGTATGTCTATGGAGAAACACGGCACCTTCATCTCCCCCGCTTATTACCGGAGGTTCATGCAGAGCAACCACTGGCCGGTGCTGGACGATCCGTTGCTGGTTGAATTTGAACGCTACGTACACCTGAAAACCTTGCTGCCGCTTGTTCTGGTCGAATACCGGCGGGAAGGATTCAGCGCACGCGCACAGCAAGGGCTGCGTATTACCTTCGACCACCAGGTTCAAAGCGCGCGGTCCGCAACACTTTTCCCGCTTGCGCCGGTCTTCCGCGCGCACCAGCGCGGCGTGATCGTTCTTGAGATCAAATGTGACAAAAGTCAACCTCACTGGCTGCGCGAGCTGGTGCTGGCACAGGGCTTGCGCTTTGTAGCCAACAGCAAATTCACCCAGGGCATAGAGGTCGTCCGGCCGGAACTTGTAAGACCCTCCTGGAGTTATTAGTGCAGCATTCATACAGGCCAACACAATCTCAATGTCCTGACCCACCGCTAGTTGAGGGATCATGAGAACGGTCAGCTCCAAGACAGCGCGCTGGGCAGCCACCGCTTTCTGCACTGCTTGCTGGGCTTACGCGTTAGTCACGCGCTTTACTGAATTTTTTATGGCATCGCGCTTGGATAAAATAACCCTGCTGAGCGCCGCCATAGTCGCCACCGGCCTGCTCTCCTTATTTATTTTCCATATACTGCTTCCAAGGATCACCAGCAATATCCACCCTAAGACAGCCTTGAAAACAGCCGCACTGAGCGCGCTAGCTGCTGCCGCTCTCCTGCTGTTCATCTTCCAGCCGCTGTACTTCCCTGAACAACACTTGCTAGAGATCATACCGCATCCACCATCAGGCGGAGGGAATCTATCTGTTCTCTCCATCCATCGTTATGAGATGCCCCGCAGAGAATTGCTTGGTGTTCCGCCTTCAATAATGGACTTTCAGGGCAGTTGGCATATGGATTCCGGCAGCGACACTATCACCTGGACAGGCGACCCGGAGGCCAAAATCAGCTTCACGCGCCTGATGCAGGCTGGTATCGAGATATTGTTCAAGGTCGGACCACAGGAGGGCAAAGCGCGTGTATTGTGGGATGGAGAAGAATACTTCATTGATCTATACGCGTCTGTTGAGGACACCCGGAGCATTGTGCTAATGCCCGCACTTGACTGGCCCCGCGCCGATCTTACCCGTAAAGTACTGGTGGGCTTCGCCATGGCCGCCGAATTCCTGGGACTGAGTGCAATAATCTGCATCTCCTCATTCCTCCCTAAAGTGTTTACCTTACGGAATTCCAAAACTATCATCATCTGTGCAGCCGCTTTGCTGCTGCTTATACCACTGGCATATGCCGCTGACCCGCCGGTCCAGTTTCAGGACCCCCATTTGGAAGCTACTGTGCGCGAAATCCTAAACCAGCCCGATGGGATCATCCGCCAGCATAAGCTGCTGACCATCGCCAAACTGGACGCCTCCAGTTATGAGATTGTCAGTCTAGATGGTATCCAGCATCTACGCAACCTGGCCTCCCTCAATCTGCGCAATAATCACATCACTGAAATCACCCAGATCAGCCAGCTGATGCGCCTACGCGATCTAGACCTGCGCGGGAACGCTGTAAGTGATATCACACCACTCGCAACTCTGACCAAACTGGAATCCCTCAATCTGAGAGACAATCCCGTCACAGACCTCTCCCCACTCAGCAAACTAACACACCTTCGCGAACTTAACCTGCACGGTATCCCTCTGGGAGACAAGATCGCGCTGCTGCATGGCTTTCCCAACCTCAACCGATTGAATATCCGCAACAGCGCTGTCACGGATATCTCTCTGCTGGCCGAGCTGATGACTCATGGTATCCTCCAGGATAACTCATCATCTGGCACACTCGCAGAGGTCGATATCCGCGATAATCCCATCCCACGCCAGCCAACAGACGGCTACGCACCCATACGTCCGTTCTGGGAAAGTATCACCAACAGAGCTCCTTTCGTTCTTCCGGTATTCAATACTTTGGATGCGCCCTCCTTCTCGCGTATCGGCGGGTTCTACGAGATGGGTTTTAGGTTGATACTCTCGACACAAGACCCGCAGGCCGCTATCCATTACTCATTGGACGGCTCTGAACCCACCCAGGATTCGCCACTCTACAACCAACCTCTGCAAGTCAGTAGCCGCACTGGCCAGCCCAATGAGCTCTCTGTCATTAGCACCACTTCACCTTTTTGGGAAGAACCAATTGGTGAAGTGTTCAAGGCTACAGTGGTGCGCGCCAAAGCCTTCCACCCGGACGGCGCTCACAGCGCAGCAGTAACGCATACCTTCTTTGTGGATAAAAATATGGCTGAACATTACAGCCTACCAATTGTGTCCATCAACACTGACCCAGACCATTTTTTTGATTATGACCAGGGTATTTACGTCATGGGCCGCGTGTATGACGAGTCGTATGGCCAAGAAGTAAGAAACTTTTCAGCAAATTATTGGGAGCATGGCGGCCAGTGGGAACGGCCGATGCATATCGAGTTTTTTGATCCCTCCGGTAAACTTTTCCTGGCCCAGGACGGTGGTGTACGCATCCACGGTGCCACGACACGCACATATCCACAAAAATCCCTGCGGCTTTTTGCGAATAACTGGTATAGCCAATTGGATTTTTTCAATTACGAATTATTCCCCGGTTTGTACGATTCTGTTCAGGATAATCCCATCACGGATTTCAAAACCCTAGTACTGCGTAATTCAGGCAATAACTGGAACTTACCCATGTTTCGCGACGCCATGATGCAAGCCCTGGTCAGCCACACCAGCTTGGACACCCGGGCCTATCGCCCAGTTATCGTGTTCCTCAATGGCGAGTATTGGGGCATACACAGCCTGCGTGAGAACCTGGATGCACATTTCCTGGCAGCCCATTATCAAATTGATCCGCACCAAACTGTCATCCTGGAAAAAAAAGGCCAACTCAACCACGGCGAGCCAGGTGATGAAGCCCATTATCAAGCCTTGCTGGATTATATTTTCAACAACGATATCAACAACCCGGAACATTACAGCTATGTAGCCACCCAAATGGATATCGATAATTACATCGACTACCAGATCTCCGAGATCTATGCCGGCAATACGAGATGGCCGCATGATAATATTAAGTTTTGGCGCTACAAAACTAACGCATACCAGCCAGATGCCCCTTACGGCCAGGACGGGCGCTGGCGATGGCTTTTATTTGATCTTGACAATGGTTTCGGATATGGCGGTGAATCCAATTCTTTTCAGGATAACACATTACTCCAAGCTGATGGCATCTTTTTATTCCGCTCGCTCATAAGGGGGAATTCAGAATTCCGCAGGCAGTTCATCAACCGCTTCGCCGATCACCTGAACACTTCTTTCACACCGCAGCGCGTTATCAGCATCATCGATGAGATGCAGGCCACCATCACCCCAGAAATGCCGGAGCATATCCACCGCTGGCACATCATGGAAGGTTCAATGGATGTCTGGGATAAAAATGTGGATGTGATGCGCACCTTCGTCCGTCAGCGGCCTTTTTATGTACGCACACATATCCTGGATTACTTCGACCTAACCGGCACCACCGTTATCACCCTGCTGACAGACAACACCAAAGGCCACATACGCATCAACTCCATTGACATCACGACCGATACACCTGGCGTGATGGATGCGGATGAATGGAGCGGCACCTATTTCGAAGGTATCCCAATCAGCCTGTCCGCCATCCCCAAATCTGGATTCCAGTTCGCGGGCTGGGAAGGCATTGATCAGTCCGACCCGGATGTGGACCTCATCCTGAACGAAAACCTAACACTGACAGCTAAATTCATCCCGGCTGAGAAGTAATCTAAGGTATATCCTTACTAAAGCACGGCGTTAGCTATCGGCCTATATAAGGTGTTGGAAGTGAGTGGTTTAGCTTATTTATTGATGGGGTGTAAGAGATCGCAGTTTTGAATTCTTCTTTCCACCTAATGAACATTTACACAATATAGGAAATTACCTCGTGTAGACTAAACATGTGGTTTGATAAAACAGTTGTCAACCAGGGGACTATCGAGATTTAGCTACAAAAAATTCCCAAAAATTGGGTGTTTTTGATTAATCGTGAGGGCTTATCACTCTCCACAGGAGAGTAATAAGTATCATTCACCCCCATGCTTTATTAGGGAATAAAACTCCCTATGAATTTTCTTCTAACCTAAAAAGTGTCTACTTGTGAATGGTACTAAATTTGGGGGCTTGACAACTACACAAAATTGCACCAAAAAAACCAAAATTGGAAAGGCGGTTCATCTTCTTACGGTATTACCAAATACATAAACCCGTAAACATTCTCAGAGTTAAGAGCATTTTGGATGAAGCTTAAATCTCGAATGAGTCCAGAAGTGAATGGCGTGTTCAATCTTAGGGATGATGTTTTGTCGAAATCCATAACCGTAGATCCTGTTACAGGAATACCGCTATTCGATAATGTGGCTGAATTGTTAGATGGGTTCTTTGTGGGTATTGAAAAAGGAGTTAGTGTGGACAGGGATGGCGTGATGGTTTTTCCTAATGATTCATAATTGCCTGAAGATCCACTAGGTGAAATTTCTTCCGATTTGGGCGAGGATGGTGATAATATGCTCGCATCTTCTACACCATTCGATGGCAGCCGGGAGGTACTAATAATAATGAGAAGTGTGACTATCGCCAATGCCAAGAACAGGACAACAATCAAGAGAGGATTACCTCGTAGAATCCTCCTCTTGAATATATCTTTTCCGCGGATATCTGGCGGCAGCCGATTAATTCTTTCCTGCTGGAGAACAGGGCAATCTGTGTATTTTTCTGTGAGGCAGAAAAGTTTCTGGTAAGACAACCTGATAGGCTGAGCTTTTTTTGGTTTATGGCAAAAGTTGGATACATGCGAGAAACCGTATCGAATAGAATCATCATTTCTCCATTTTAGGTAAGGGCATACCTCCAGACCTTCTGGATGATTGTGTTCTGATTCGTGAATTTCATTCTTTGCGTTCATTGACTGAAGTTTTTGTTTCTTAATCATACCTTAATAAATTCCAGTTGAAAATCTGTTGTCTTTATTACATCTCCTTTCCAGGTATATATTCCCTGATTGGAGTTGGCTGTCCAACCCTCGGGTATGTTGGTTAAAGCATAACCTGATGGCGCAGTAACCTGTAATTCAACCGGAAGCGATATGATGCCGGCCTGTTTCTGGATTCGTAGGGTGTAAATCAGCCCTTCTTCACCATCTTCCTTAATTACCAAGGCCGGTAAACTGGTTTCGAGTATGACTTCTTGTACCTGAAGTTGTGGGACGACTGTCAGCCCGCCCAACACATAAGTCCCTCCTTCTCCTGACCCTGTATCAACTTCATTTTTCCACTCCATGTTATCAAAACGAAAATATTCTGTTGGGACAGGGTCAAAGAAAGCGTTTTTCAGTGCGGTGCCGTTTACCGCCAGGACACGCCAATAATTCCAGTAGCAGCGTGAAAAATAATAACTCCTGGAGTTTGGATTTTCAGTATCCCTGGATGTCCCTTGAAGACAGGGTTCATTTCCAGGAAATGTATGTTCATATCTGAGCTGAATTTCAGCATGAGGATTAACAGGATCCGCTAGGTTGACCATGTAGGTCAGTGACCGATCAATGTACTGATCTACTTTGCTGAAGCCTAGATTGGAATCCACCAGCATTAAGAAATCGCCTTCTCCTGGTCGGACAGCCCCATCATGTCCCACTTGGTAAAGAAAATCTTGACTCTCAAGATCATTGAAAAATACCAGCAGGTGACCTCTTTGAATTTCCTCAATTAGTAATTTCGCTAATTTAATGAGGTCTTCCGGATTGAGGTTTTCAAATATCTTCTTTATCACATGGGGTGCTAAGATAGATAAAAACTCTTTCCGATCCTCTGATTTCCCCTCATCAATCGCGGATTGTTTATACGCTATCATCCTGGCTTCAACATTGTCTGTGTTTATTGGTGTATCTTCATTTGGTAGCATGATCGGACCAGTGAGCTCCAATAAACTCGCGATCAAATCCTGGTCAAATGCAACCACACTATCCGTGTCGATCTCTGTGGATAAATAATACATTTCCTGGGTCTGCAGAGCAGCAGTCGGAAAATCCGGTGACCAATTCGCATCCCGTGGCACCAGGTAATTAGCAAACATGATCTCTTCCATTGGATAAGGCGGCTTGCGTACTTCTCTCACGTAATTGTATCTATCGGAAGTGGAGTCTTCGATTTTTAATGCCAATATACGCCCATCCTTTAACTGCATCAAACCAAAAGCGGTAATATATCCGCCAGAAGCTCTTAATTCATCCCTGTTCTGCACAAGTAAGAGATAGGTAATTGCTTCATCTGCTCCCAATAAATGCGGCGCAACCCGTAGACCTTGAAATAGCAGCGATGATTTTGATAGGTAAACATCAACACTTAAAAAATCATCCCGATACTTGTCTGGAAGTAATTGGGAATCAATCCGCTCTCGAGCCGCTCCTGCTTCGAGCAGCAGACTCTCTGCGATCTTAAAATTATATTGATTATCTAGCAAAAAATTGCTAAGCATCTCAGAAGGATTACTGCTTGAATCAAGCGCACCTTCCTGCATCAGCGGCATAAAAGTCTGCCCAAGCACCACCACAGCCCCTGAGAGATTTAAGGAATAATCCAGGCCTGGCTCCACCATTTGCAAATACGGGCCAATTCCAGCCACATTTTCCAGTTTTCGGATTAATGGAAGAATTGGCCCCACTTCTTGTTTCAGATCATTGATAGTAAGAGAGATACGCTCAACCAATTGAATTGCTTTGGAAATATTATCCAGTTGCATGCCCTGTAATTGAAGTTTGCGAACCTCATCGACGAGCACCCCGAGCCGTTTGACATCTGAGTATACACGCCCCGACCAGGTGGCGGCCACAACAAGCCCGGCGATCAATACCAGGATAGCAATCCATAAGGCTATTCGCTTATAATTAATCATCCGGATTTTCACAAATATCCTGATTCTATCTCCCAATCATGCAACTGGGCATTCATTAATATAGAATGGGTTTCCAGCGCTAAAATCGCTTCGCAATATTAATTATAATCTGATTCAGGCAGTGGAAAATAATGAATAAAATATTACCCATTTTCTTTTTAGGTTTATGCAAACTAAATGAAGATTAATAAGCTCCATCCTGCTTAAAAAC
>Ga0114922_10002467_pt1 | contig 17354 bp, 13 predicted proteins | sample AartaG_FD_100975 | JGI IMG/M metagenome (GOLD analysis project Ga0114922, IMG submission 100975) | Deep subsurface microbial communities from Aarhus Bay to uncover new lineages of life (NeLLi) - Aarhus_00045 metaG | ecosystem: Environmental > Aquatic > Marine > Oceanic > Sediment | place...
GGTATTATACCAAATTACAAACAAAAGTCAAGAAAAAAACGGCTAAAAATTACCAAAATTTTTGGCCGCTCTGAGCAAAGCGAAGAATAGGCTCCTGCCGCCGTGTGCCGCACTCATTAGACATCTGCTGTAAATTAGTACGGGGTAAATTTGTGCAGAGTTCTCACTGACATTAATCGGTGGCGTCCCTTGTCTTTAAAGAAACTGCCATTTGCTTGGGCAAAACTTTTTCATCTAAACGCCAAAACAATTCATATTCAACTGGACATCGACCCTTAATACGATTTCGGTCTTCTTCTGCAATTTCATTTTTGCTAATAGCTTCATTGATTTCTTCATCGGTCCATTCTCTAATATTGATCGCACCTAAAATGTCCTTTTCTAAGACTTCTGGTCTTATTTCAAGGCCTTTCCACCCTTGTAGATTCAACGCCACACATTTCGGCTCAATTTTTGGATCATAAATTTCTATCATTGGATAGTTTTTATAATATCCAGAGAAAACAAGATTAGTCTCTTCTTTCCAAGAAGGAATATAATGATCATTATTATATAATTCGATCTGGATATCGGCCTTGACATAAAACAGAAGAATTCCATTTTCTCTATTTGTGCCCTCCTTTGTTAGCCATCGACATGCTTGATTAAGTTGAGATGTTATATTATCTGCTGTCTCTGCTTGGGCTTCTCCATCCGACTTTATAATCTCTTTTAATAACCGTTTGTCATGAGACCTTGATATATCTTCCCCGTCTGCATGTGGATTGCCCTGACGTGATGCTCGTCCTTTAATAAAAATATTCTTAGGGTGAATATATCTACGCTTAACGCCAACTTCATTATTTATTGAGTAATGTCCTTGGCTTATGCAAAAACTTAAGAAAGTCTTCACGCTTTTATAGCCGTCCCAAAAGGCATCTTTATATTGTGAAACTATTTGTTCGTCTAATGGTGTAATCGCTATACGCTCTTCTTGTTCTTGTTTGTATAACTGGTCACATCCATCCAGCCACCGTATAAGTTTCTCTTTTGAACTTGGATAATCATATATGTCAATAACACGAGCTATCTCTTTAAATTTGTCAATTTTATCCTTTAAGTTGTAACCCCAAAACTCAAAAGCGATTGGTTGTACTTCGCACAAGAAATTCAGACTTAATAAAGCCAGATAGATAAACATATAGTCAAGTTCTATGTTTCCACTAAAAGTATAACGTGGGGTTCCAAATCCGCCTCCACTCAATGGATTTCTTTCCCAATCAGTACTGCTAAACTCTCGCAAGTAGTCACGTAGGTCACGTTCTTTTCTACTTTCAATAAAGAACTTCACTAATTCATCATATTTAATATTCCTTCCTGATGTATGATCATACTTATCGAAACATAACAACTTAAATATATCTGGAGAGACATGTGGCTTCTTGTCCATAAGAAATGCCAACATCTTACCGCACAAAATGAAATGCTGACTTATCAATCGCTGAGGGCCGAATGTTATTTGTTTATCCAGGAATACTAGTCTCCTTGCAGCCTCACACAAAGACTTTATAAGCTCATCATCTTTGTTATCTATTGCAATCAATAACCATTTTATTATTCCCTTATGAAGAACAAGCTGTATTTGGAGTTTATCGTCTTCTTTGATGTCAGATTCATAATCAGATAACAAGCTCCCTGCAAAATCGTAAAAACTTCCTATTCGAGCACGCAATTCCCATAATCGCGACTCTTTGTCTTTAACGAGTTCATGAAATGATTGATATGTTTGTGGCAAAAGCCATTTAAATATATCCAGCGTACACCAGTCACCATTCCTTATATCATCCTTAACCTGCTGCCATATTGATTCTACTAATGCATTAAGAAACGACTCACGGATATCCTCTTCGATTTCGGTGTTCTCTAACAACCACTTCACAGACTTGGAATATATAAATAAATACCTGGCTTTTTTGTAATCAAAATTGAAATATTTTCTTACCAGGCTGTATTTTCTTGCCTTCCTTAAAATCAAATATATTTCTTCAATAGATCTTAAGTATTTTCTAAATTGTGATATGTCAGCATTTTTAGTAGCTCGTAAAAGTGCACTATGCAGTTTAAAATAATTCCCTTCCCAAAAAACCTCTTCTGCCTCAACATATTTATCCTCCCGGAATCTGCAAATCGAAGAAAGCTCTTTGTTTATCTTTTCGTATGCTTCATTGCATGGTTCTTCATAACGTAAAACGCCAAATTCTTTAGAATTGAAACCATGAGGAGCTATGTACAATTCTGCATTTTCGGATTCTAGTATCTTATTTACCTTTTCAAGTTTAATAAGATTGTAATCTCTGTAACCAAGATGAAAGTCAATTTCTTTAGGAAGCTTTATTTGGTATTCACCTGATTTGTCATTCTCTTTTTTCTTCTTTTCTAATATATCCTCTGACAAGTATCCATAAGATTGATGAATATTCTTTAAGTTCTTCAAATATCCGTTTAATATTTCTGAATATTTGCCCATCCACACAGAAATATAGACTTCTTTCAAGAAAGCATAACTCAATTTCCTTGATGCGTAATTCGATGCTGCTTTAATAGAGAACTCAGGATACATGCATTTTGTTGTTTCCAAGATAATATATAACAAAGAGGTTAAACACCATATTGTTCCCCCTACAGAAAAAGATGAAAGCAAGAGATATATAATCCCGGATGTAATTGAGATATCGATAGAAGGAAACAATATACTGCTAAGATATGCCAAGAAAACCGTCAGGAAAGTAAGGCATGCAAAAACCGTAATTCTACAGGAATCTTTGAGATATTCAGATGCAAATCGACTTGACTCACTGAGGCTTTTGGCTACCGTCGACAAGGAAATCCCAAGTACCAAAATAGGCAATGATACAGTTAAGCTTAAACTAACCCACGTATCTAAGGTTGATAGCTCTATAATGCCTAATAGCCATAACAGAGCTTCTGTTATTGCGATGGCAAAAAGAATGGTGATATATGTGCTTAATCTGGGCTTGAACAGTCTTCCAATGTCTATAATAAAAAACTTTTTGCCTTTTTTGATATTTGTTGCATCTGAATAGTCCTTTATCAAGTTTGTAATTTCTTGCAAAGTTTTTTTAACTTCAAGGTCTTTATTGATTTTTTGTGAAGTCCACATTATTTTTCTAGCTTCCAACCATTTTTTTCACAGAAAGTAACGTGCAGCCGCGAACAGAAAATCTAGGCACCGTCACCTATTTTCTGCTTTCTCGTAATTTCGTTGAAGTTTTCCGCACCCGGATGCTCTTGGCTCCACGTGAGCATTTAGTTATTCCTTATCTTTGGAGTTCTGGCAATATTCCGGGCAATAGTTTAACCGGCGCCGGGGGTTTTTTGTAATTTTTGTAAGGCTGTAGATTGCATAGAAAGATGCCTCAGATATTATCGGCCAAATACAATTCACTAATCACGAACTTACCAGCCGGGGCGGTTGTCGGTGCCCGTTGTTAGCCGGCTTGTAATTATACTTATTTGGGCGGGAACTGCAAGGGAAAAAGACGGCGGTTAGCAGTTAAACTTGATATCACAGCTTGTGATATCAAGGATAAAAAATCGACAAGGCTTATCTGTCGCCCCGTTGGGGCTTGGTTATGTAATTTGGCTGCCGGGGCTTACGCCCCGGCCTACATTTCTTTCGCCCCTTTGGGGCTATCTAAGACGGTGGGCTAAAAGCCCACCCTACCACTAAACCATAAAATTTCTGGATTCCCGCCTCCGCGGGAATGACAGACAAACGTAAAGATCAAAATGAAAAGTGCAAAACTGTGGAAACCCGGCAAGCCGGGATGCTGTTTTTTCTTTACATTCAGCAAGCCCTGGCTTAACTTTATAGGCCATGGCAGGTGTGAGTAAAGAAGAGAAGGATAAAGACAGCACAAGTCAACTGTGCAGATTCGGGCGGGACTCTTACCTTGACCGCACATCCCGGCCAATCTATGCGCTTGCGTATCTGGCGTTCTTTATCGTTCTGTATGAAATCGGCACGATCCTGATCAGCCCCGCCCAACTTAGCGAGGCACTGGCGCAGCCGCAAATCAGGGTTGTTGCGTTTGTATGGGTTCAAAATCTTCTTGAGCTTCTCGGATTCTCAGGGCGTCTGACGTGGCTTTCGACACCCCTGGTGGTAGTGGTAATTTTAGTAGCTCTTCAAATAACGTCCCGGACGCGCTGGGCGGTGAGCGCAAAGGATTTTGTGCCGATGACCTTTGAGTGCATCCTTCTTGCAGTACCACTGGTAGTACTCAGTCTGCTGGTAAATCACACTGCTGCTTCCATGGCCCTGCAATCGGCAGGCGAGCAAACCGCCGGAGAACCTCGATTACTCGTTGATATTGTCACAGGTATAGGGGCGGGCATCTATGAAGAGCTGGTTTTCCGGCTGATACTAATTTGCCTGCTGATGCTGCTTTTTCAGGATTTATTGGGCATGACCCGGCCTCGCTCTGTCATATTCAGCGTTTTAATCTCGGCGGCACTTTTCAGCACACACCACCATATCTTCTTCGTGAACGGCAGGTTCGGTGTCGGCGAGGTCTTCTCTATGGCCAAATTCATATTCCGCCTTCTTGCGGGAGTTTACTTTGCGGTCCTTTTCGCTGTTCGCGGTTTCGCAGTCGCGGCTGGTACTCATGCTTTTTACAACATTATCGCGGCGGTGCTTAACGCTTACCCCTATTGGACCGGGCGGTAGCGGCGGCGGCAATTTTTTTAAAAAAATTTTGCGGCCCTTAGTCTTTTAACAGGCCAAACTTGTGAAAAAATCGTCCGATAAGGACACCCAAAACCCGTATCAGTGCTGATAATCCACTTGAATTTGATAGTGGGTTTGTTGTATAATGAAGGGAAGCAAGGTGGCGTTTTGACCTGAATCTAATAGGACTTGTTTATGGATGCACCGAAAATAAATCTGGCTATCAGCGAGTTGTCGTTCTCCTTGTATCAACGGTCGTTGCATCCGGAGCTATTCAACATTTATGCTAAACGGCATTTGCGAACCCAGAAATACGAGGCACTCATCTGGGCAACCGGCTGTTCGCACGTAATCACTGTATTCGCACGTGATGCATGCCTTACGGAGTTGATCGCCCTGCCGGGCCAGTTGCTGCCGAAAAAGGGACTTATAGAGCGTTTTCAGTTCCGGGGGCAGCGAAACCATAAGTGCACCTTGAATCGGGCTATGAGCTACATGACCGATTTTCAGGTGGAGAAGATGAGCGCAAATCTGTACCGACAGAGTTTTACGGACCTTGAGCGGTTTGCGCATAATCGCGGTGTGTTTGTCAAATTTCCAACACTGGCGGTCGGCGGACTGGAACCCTTCAGCTACCTTGACTTTGAGGCTCGAAGCAACGACCTGCACGTTCATACCTTCCACGGCTATCCCGACCAGATAACTATCATCAAAACGCAGTCACTATTCGACTTTCATTGACAACCGTTAGCCCGGTTAGTCTGAACCAAAATGCCCCTCCTCTGCGCTAAAAACGGCGTCCCTTTGATAAGGACGGTGATTAAATAATGCGTTTTGGGTGGGTGAGTTAAAGGTTCGCTACCCCTGTAATCGGCAATCGGGCGGACAATTGACAAAGTTAGCCGAAAACCGGCTTGACTGATATGCCGATAGCTGGTAGGGTGAGGGGCAAATATGGAAAGGATAATCGATGGAGCTATCGTGGACGGTTGCGCTTAATACGTTTGTGGCAATAGGTATCGGCGTGCCGATAGTGCTGAGCTTCTTCGGTGTGCCGGTGCTGACAAGACTAAGAATCGTCGGATCAATGGCTGTGGGTGCAGCCCTGGTAGGACTTTTAGGTTGGTCTGCAGCCAAGCCGACAGACCCGCTGGGAGCCGTAACGCTTTTCGGCGGCGAGTTCACCGTTCTTGAGGTCGTCACGTGCGGGCTGCTGGCATTTCTGTCGGGTGCGGTTGCGTACTTTGTTTGCTACCCTTACGGCCGACACATCGCCCCGCTCGCCGGCCCTACCGGCCTCGTCGTATGGGGCATTCGAAGTGGGGATATGACCTCGCTGCTTCGGGTCAATCAAACACTCGCCAACCGCCAGGCCCTTTACGCAAGCCTAAGATGGGAGGGCTTTTTCTGGCTCCTAATCGTTGCAGCCAGTTACTTCGGCGTCCTTGCGGCCGATAGATTAGCCGGGCCCAGACCCGACGCGGTGCATGGGCACAATAGCGATAACTCCCTGACGAATAAGACCTTAAGTATCGTAACGGCCGTCGTCCTGACCGTACTAATCACGCAGTTTGTGATTGGAGTGCTGGCGCAAGATGTCAGAATGTTCGATAGCCAGATAAGCTCGGTCGTTGGTCAGCCGAGTGTCGGTCAGATCGCATTTGCGGTGGCTGTTTCCTTTGGGGTTGCTGCGTTCATAGCGAAGAGGTTTCTGGATGTGAGCTATGTGTATCCTGCGATGGCCTCTGCGGCGCTGACGTTTTTCGCAATAACGTTTTTTGCCGCAAAGCAGGATATTATCGAGCATATGGTGCAGACCTGGCCTGTGCCGTTCTTCACCCGGGCTACCTGTGCTATATTGCCGCTACAGATGGTCGCGTTCGGGGCGGTGGGGTCAATCACCGGCTATTGGGTGGCTTTAAGATACCGTCGGCGTCGAAAACACCGCGGCTGAGCATCTGAAAGGGGCCCCAACCAACAACAGAGGCATTTTTTTGCGTCTTTTTGCGTTTTCTAAGTCCTTAAAGATTAAGTACTTGCACGCTCGGGGGTCCTATAACTACGTTCGGAGCAGGACAGGGGAGAAATTTTGATTGCTTGGCAGATGAGAAATGGCCGAAACAATATATGTGCGGCTGAATCTGGTGCGCAGCTATGGGGGTATGAAAATTATTTGCACACCAGGCGGTCGGTAGTTCGTATAAAACTTAGGGAATAAATTGGTCAGCGGCGTTTAGATTTTGGATATCGGGCGAGGCTGGCCGGCCAGCAGACAAAGGAGTCGAAAATGTTGGTCCTTAGCAGACAAAAGGATGAGTCAATCATAATCGGCGATAATATCGAGATTACGATTGTCGATGTCCGCGGCGATAAGGTTCGCCTGGGGATAAACGCACCTCGGGAGATATCGGTTCACCGCAAGGAAATCTACGAGGCCATCCAGCGGGAAAAGGCACAGCAGCGAGCCGCCGAAAGTGCTGCCACCGGCCACGGTAAGACCGGCAAAGCCGATGACAGCAAGTCCGCAGGCGGCGAGTAAGCTGTCCGGTTGGACGCTCGCCCGGCTGGCGTGACCACCTTTCTGAAGGGGAATCCAAACCTTTACGCAGTTCTGTTTTTGTGCTTCTGCGGCAATTATACAACAACTCTTCAATGCAGATTGCACGCCGCTGGCGCCCCTGTTGGCCGGTCACTGCGTCATTTATAGAAGGATGAAAGCCACCGCAGTAATAAGTGCTGCTTGACATAAGCCGCACTGAGCGCCAGAATGTTCTTCGACCTGGAAGATTCTATATTTAAGATTTTTAATGAAAGGCGAGGTAATGGCTGACAGGAAGCTGGCTGTGGACCTGGCGAAGCTGCTCATAGCGGCCGCCTGGGTGGACGGCGAGTTGCACCCCGAGGAAATCAACTCCCTGAAGGACCTTATCTTCACACTCGGCGAGTTCACCGGCGAGGAGTGGGCAAGGCTGGAAATCTACATGGATTCGGCCGTCTCCGAACAGGAGCGCCGGACGCTGCTCGATAACGTCCTGGCCGAGACAAAAACGGAGGATGACAAAGAGTTCGTCCTGAAAAGCATGAGGGAGCTGTTTTGCGCCGACGGGATTATTGACGATAAGGAGATGCCGGTTCTTGACGAACTGACAGAGGCCGTGTCAGGTGTCAAGACAGATGTCTTTTCAAGGCTTTCAAAGATGCTAAGGCCGACCATCGACCGACGGCAGAGTGCTTATAAGGCGGGCCCGCAGCGCGAAGACCGGATTGACGATTTCATCAAAAATACCATCTATTACCAGCTCAAATCCGGGGGCAAGGCCCCTGCCGACCTCGGCGCCGACAAGGTAAGGCAGCTATGTCTTGCGGCCGGTCTGTTGGCCAGGGTTGCAAACGTCGATGAGGATATCTCAGCAGCGGAAAGAGATGCTATAAAGGGCGTGCTTTCAAGGTCGTGGGGCCTGAGTGAAGCCGAGGCCCGGGTTGTTACAGATATTAGCTGTCACAGAATCCTGAAGGGCCTGGATTATTTCCGCCTGACGCGGGGTTTCTTTGAGTGCACCACCATAGACCAGAGGAGGAGTTTCTTGGTATGCCTGTTCAAAGTTGCCAATGCCTCGGATAAGGTCTCAAACGATGAGATAGAGGAAATTCGCAGGATTTCAGACGCCCTGAAACTGACCCACAAAGACTTCATAGCCGCAAAGCTAACCATCTCCGACGAAGACCTCGGCTTAGCATGATGCTACCCCCCCCTACCGACAAGAAAAGTAAACAAGGGCCAAAAAGGATGGCGTGGCCATCCGGCAATGAATGTTCTCCAACAAAAGGACCACGGCTACATTCTGTTAAAGGTGCCATAAGACATTGCCGATAAAATGATGATGTAAGAGTAATTTTACTATTAGAGGACCGATTTCTGGTATGGGGCATTATTGTCCTGCCCAGCAAACGCTCCCGCAAAGTCAAGTGCAAAGGAGACAATATGGCAACCGAACAATTCCGACTGATCGACCTGATAGATGATATGTGCGATGGAAAAGATGTCTTTTTTCGTTCGGTTCGTTTTGCCAAGGACATCATGACTAAAGATATCAAAATGCTAACCTTGGACGATACCGTGGAGACATGTGATAAGTTTATGAAAGACAACAAAATCCGACACGTCTGCGTAATGGACCCTCAGACTGAAGAAGGAGAAAAGCCATACTTCGTGGGTGTCGTTTCAGGAAGAGATATCGATCGGCAGCTCTCCCCATATGTTGGAAAAATTGGTGAGGAAGACGCAGACCAACAGGCCCTGCGACAGCAATTGACCCAAATCGTCACAAGACAGCCCAAGTCCGCGTCGCCCGAGACACCGATATCACACATGATTGCCACAATGGTCGATAATCACGTTGATATGCTCCCGGTACTCGCTGATGGCGAGTTGCTGGGCATCGTCACGGTTTCGGACATTATAAAGATTTTCGTCAGGCTTAATACGATACGCCAGCTATGCGCTAACGTGGAAAAACAGCAAAAAAGGCCACGGCTCGCTGATCTGGTCTCTGGGGCATCGTTGGATTTGGCGGCCCTGATATCATCAGCCGTCCAAACGGTTGAAGATAGTATGACTGAGCGAGTGATTTGCTTGGAGAAGGAAGACAACTTGGGCAAGGCAGTGGAGGTCATACAGAAAAGTAAATTCAGACACGTGCCGATAGTCGACGAGCAAAGGAGGCTGGTGGGGATAGTTTCCGACCGGGACATTCTGCGCCATCTCCCCTTTGCCAAAAGGCAACTTGCGTCACAGACTGAGGTATTTCGCGGTGACCTGTTTGGGGTTAGCTCGAAGGACCCAAGCCTTAAGTTGCGCATCACGGACGTTATGACAAGGAACGTAGTGTCTGTCTTGCCCGGCTGCAGTTTCAACAATGCTGTAAAGACGCTTCACGAGACCAAGATAAACTGCCTGCCCGTGGTTGACGAGGAGAAAAAGATTCTGGGAATAGTCACTGTGAGCGATGTGCTGCGTACAATGCTCGCCGCCTACCGACTGACCGAAAAATCCCAGGCTAATCCAGAGCTGGCGGCGAATGCCGGTCGTGTACCGGAAGAACAAGAACTTACCCGGGCAAAAAGTGTATGACCCCTCTCCGGGACCCTGTGGACTAATACGAATTGGGATTAATTCGTGTGCCCCACTGTCATTCCCGCGAAAGCGGGAATCCAGTTTTTTCCGTGTTCCGGAACGTGAGCGATAGGTAATTCGCTGTTACACAATAAATTGCATCACAACAAGCGCACATATTAAATTCAATTGGTATAAGAAGCAACTACTCAATAACACGCGGGGAGTTTACAGGTTGTATTCTTTTATTTTTCTTTCCAAAAAATCCTTGTTTCTGCTTCATAATCCCCTATTTTTGCAAAAAAGTTAGTTATGCTCAAGAATTCCCTTGTAATGCACAGTGGTTGTGGTAATATTTATCTTGCTATGGAGGATATGTTGAAATGGTGAGAGTGAAGGTGAAAAAATAAAAGGCGTATTAATAATATAGAGTAGTTCTATGTTGCTGGCCATTTTTATTGGGAGAATGAGAAAAGGAGATAGGACAATGAGGAATGCTATAGTTATTTTAACAGTTTTATTTGTTGGTTCATTTGTGTCAGCAGAGATTACAGTTACAGAAGGATTTGTGGTCGATACATTGTTGGATCAGATTGATGGACAGACGCCAAGACTGGAGGCTATAAGAAATCCAGATTATGGTTTTGGGGTTGTCTCTGCATCTGTTGATAATGGGATTCTCAAAATCTTACACATTTCACAGTCATCATTAAATGAGTTGGGTACATTATCACCTCTTCCTCCAAACGCCTTCGCTTGGGATATTCGATTTGATTGGACCGGTTTATTTAACCGCCAATTGTACATAAGTTTAGCTAGTGGTGACAATCCGAATTTGCGAGTACATAACGACATCTTGCAAGTTTCGTCAAGTGGTCATATAGAAGAAGTTCTTTCTCTTGGTTATTTGGGTGACGGACTTGTGTTCTCATTCGACTTTACAACAGATGTTATGGGGTACTCTTCTGGAGCCTACCTTGAAGACGCACAAGGTAATGGCGGAACCAGTTTGTACCACATGGACCCTTGTTTTGTGACAACAAATTTATCGCAGAATCTTGTACCTCCTGGCAGAACTGACCTAGATATAGTAGGAATCGAATTTGATTCAACTGGAACATACGGATCATATTTGACAATGGCTGACACGGATACTAACACCGATAACTGGACGGTTATATATCAACTGCTACCGGACTTATCATGGAGCGAATTAACAACAAAGGTGAGGACCTCCGTGCGACAGTATCGCGACATGTCTTTTAGTTCCGCTGGAAGTTTTGGACAGATGCTTTATGTAACTGACAGGATTTCTGAATCAATAATGACGGTTGACCCCAATGGGATACATACGATATTTGCTTCTGGTTTTTCAGGGATTGAATCTGTTACAGTCAGCGAAGACGGGGAACACATGTTTGTATCCGATGAAAATGGCGTTTATCGAATCCGTGCGGGAACAACCGTTGTTGGGCCTGATATAGTAATGCAGGAACCGAAAGTGGAAGCCGAAGGTGTTCACACCAATGTTGAAGGTATCGATAGTCTTCGATTATTATTTAGTGAACGAGTTTTATTTGACAATTCTGATGTAAGTCTTACAGATGCAAATGACATATCTGTTCCATTCAGTGTTTCCGGCAGTAATTCGCAGTTTATGATCATTGTTTTTGGGGAAACATTGCTGAACGATAAATACACTATAACCATCCATGACTCGGTAGTTAGCGTTGCAACCGGAGCTTCTATTGATGGGAACAATGACGGATTGGCGGGTGGAGATGCTGTTATCGTGATGGAGCACAGAGAACGCCACGACTCAGACAATGACAATGATATTGACCTGATCGATTTGGCTGACTTTGCCAAAAAATGGTTGTGGATGGACTGACGCTTAATATTTTGAATGTCTGTTCATTGAAACCACCCTACACCTGCAAATAAGTCGAACTGCATTCATTTGGTTGAGCATGTAAATATCTCCCTGTCGTCTGGATCGAACTATGAGCAAGTGTTGCCTTGACAAATGAGCGAATAAAAAACGAGAGGGGTAGAATTACAGGTTGTATTCTTTAATTTTTCTGTAGAGGGTTCTTTCGCCGATTTCGAGGATTTTGGCGGCCTCGGAGCGATTGCCTTCGGTCATCTGGAGGGTTTGTCTGATGTGCTCTTTTTCGACTTCGTTCAAGGTTCGGCCGGTAAGGTCGAGCCCCCCTGCCGCTGCTACCCGGCCGGAGAGCTGCTTTACCTGGTGGACCTCCGGCGGGATGTCCCGGACGTCTAAGGTGTCACGGTCGCACATGACGACCATTGTGCGAACAGCATGGTTCAACTGCCGGATATTGCCGGGCCAATCATAGCTTACGAGGACGGCCATTGCGGCCTCTGTTATCCTGTGAATGTCCCGCCCGACCTCCCCGCAGGCCTGTTTCAGGAAATAGCCGAACAACTCCGGGATATCCTCCGGGCGACTGCGAAGAGGTGGGAGCGTAACGCTTACACCCTTAATCCTGAAATACAAATCCTGGCGGAACCTCTTTTCTTCGACGAGTTTTGCAAGGTTATGGTTTGTCGCGCTTATCACACGGACATCGACCTTAACGGGCCTGTTTGAGCCGACGGGGATAACAATGCCGTCGTCGAGGACACGGAGCAATTTGGCCTGCATGGTTAGCGGCATATCTCCGATTTCATCTAAAAAGAGGGTACCCTTGTCGGCAACCTCGAAAAGGCCTTTTCGCTCGACGTCGGCCCCGGTAAAGGCGCCTTTTGCATGGCCGAAAAGCTCGCTTTCGAGAAGTGTTTCCGACAGCCCCGCACAATTTAAGGGCCTGAAGGGTCTCGTTCGGCGAGGCGAATTATTGTGTATGGCGCGGGCGGTAAGCTCTTTGCCCGTCCCGGATTCGCCCTCGATGAGGATACTGATATTTGTCGGTGCGACCCGGCGAAGGACATTGAAAACGCTTTGTATTGAGTGGCTCTTGCTGCGGACGCCGTCGAAGACGAAGTCCTCGGCGATAAGGGCCCTGCCCTTCGGCGGGAGCGCTTTTGAAACCATTACGCGGAGCTGGTCAACGTCGATAGGCTTTACGAGGTAGTCATAGGCGCCCAGGCGGATGGCCTGCTTGCATGTGTCGATGGTGGCGTATGCGGTTATCAGTATGACGGGGATCGCGGGATTTTTGGCCTTGACCTTGTCGAGAATGTCAATGCCGTTGATATCGGCGCGGAGGTTAAGGTCCGTGATGACCAGGTCGAAGTTCCGGCTGTCTATAAGCTCCAGAGCCTCGTCGGCGCTGTAGGCGGCAATTGCCTCGGAGCACTGTTTGGCAAGCGCCTCGACGAGGACGTCGGCGTGGTCTTTCTCGTCGTCAACTATCAGAATTACGGCATCTGTATTCATCACTATCTAAAATCCGATAATCATCCTGTAAGGGCAAGCTGACCGTAAATGAAGTGCCCTTGCCGGGCTGTGAGTTTAGGGATATCGAACCGTTATGGGCCTGTGCGATTTTTCGGGCCGTCGGCAGGCCCAGGCCGCTGCCGCCGGGTTTAGAAGAATAGTAAGCGTCGAAGATTTTTTCGATTTTGTCCGGCTCGATTCCATAGCCTGTGTCGGTGATTTCGATTACTGCGTTTTTCCTGAGCATCCTCGTCCTTATTATCAGCTCGCCGCCATCCGGCATTGCCTGAGTGGCGTTAATAAAGAGATTGAGTATCAGTTGTTTTACCATATCGCGGTCGATCTTGCAAACGAGGGGAGTATCGGCAAGGCCGAGGCGGATGGTGGCATTATTTGTCCGGGCCTGCGGTGCGTAGAAATCAACCATCTCGCTGATAAGCTCGTTCACATCGATAGGATTCGTCTGCAGTTCGGTTTTTCCGATATAGCGGAGAAAATCGTCGAGAATCTGGGCCAGGCGGTCCGTTTCTTTTTGGACAACGGCGATTTTTCTGAGCCATCTCGGGGAATCCCGGTGGGCCGGCGGGGCCTCTTCGGCGATTAACCTGAGATTGACCTTAATAGTTGAAAGGGGGTTTTTGATTTCGTGAGCGAGACCGCCGGTAAGCTTGCTCAATTCCTCAAGCCGGCGCTGAGGCTCGGCACCACGCCTACGCAAGCGCATCCTGTAGCGGCGGTAAAAGAGCACAAGGGCGGGCACAACAAAAATTACCGCCAGAATGAAACCACTTACAAATGGTAACATGTGTACTCCCGACCCTTTGGATATTACCCTGGCTACCGGCGTTGTGCGAACTCAGGTGCAAACCGTGTTGTCTTTTTCTAACGACCGTCGGATTTAGCGCCGGATTTGCTTAGCTCGCCGGTCGCCTGATCCAACTCCGCCAGGGCCGCCTTTCTGGAGAGCCTGAGTCGTCCCTGCTGATCGATTGCTAACAGCTTTACCGGAATTTGGTCACCTGCCCGGCAGACGTCCTCAACGTTCTTGACGTATCCTTCACTAAGCTCGCTGATATGACACAAACCCTCGGTGCCCGGGCTGATTTCGACAAAGACGCCGAAATCCCTCACTGAGACGACCTTGCAAAGCTTGTAGATTCGACCAACCTGCGGCGGCGTTACCATCGATTCGATGATATCCCGTGCTTCAAGGTAACCGTCACCGCCGACACAACTGATAGTAACAGTGCCGTCCTCTTCTATCTCGACCTTGGCGCCCGTCTGCTCCTGGATGCCCTTGACCACGGCACCTCCCGGACCGATGATCTTGCCGATGAATTCGGGGTCAATCTTAATGATTGTCATTTTTGGAGCATACTCGCTTAACTCGGCTCTCGATTCGCTGATAGTCTCGTTCATAATAGTCAGCAACTCGAGGCGGGCGGTTCTTGCTCGCTCAAGAGCTTCAACCATGATGTCATGAGCGAGGCCTTCGGCCTTGATGTCAAGCTGAATAGCAGTGATACCATCAGTAGTACCTGCAATCTTGAAGTCCATGTCGCCGAAGTGGTCCTCGTCACCGGCGATATCCGTCAGCAGTTCGTACTTGTCACCTTCGCCGATCATGCCGATTGAGATGCCGGCGACGGCCTTTTTGATGGGTACGCCGGCGTCCATAAGGGCCAGGCTGCCCCCGCAGACAGAGGCCATAGAACTTGAGCCGTTCGATTCGGTGATGTCGGATACGAGCTTTACGGTGTAGGGGAAATCCTCGGGACTCGGCCTTACCTGCTCAAGGGCCTTTTCCGCCAGTGCACCATGTCCGATTTCCCGCCTGCCCGGGCCTCTGATAAACCTTACCTCCCCAACAGAAGACGGCGGGAAGTTGTAATGCAGCATAAACTTCTGCCCATACTCTTCCTGCAGGCCGTCAATTGTCTGCTCGTCGCGCACCGTTCCGAGTGTCACAGATATAAGCGCCTGCGTCTCTCCGCGTGTAAACAGTGCTGAGCCATGCGCCCGCGGAAGGATGCCGACTTCACACGCGATCTGGCGAATCTCGGTATAACTCCTGCCGTCAGGTCTCTTGCCTTCCGAAAGCAGCTTTCGCACAACTTCTTTCTCTACCTTGCCGAGGATTCGCTTGAGAATACCGGGCGCGCATCTCGGTTGAACTTCGCCTTCGGATGGACAGTACTCCTCGATAACAGCATCCCTGATTTTCTTAACAGCCTTGCTGCGCTCGGATTTGACCGGTATGACGTAAGCCTCGGCAAGCTTGTCGGAAATTTTATCCTGCACCTCGGCGAGAATATCTTCGTCGATTTCCTTCAGTTCGACTTCTTTTTCAACGCCGCACTGGGCCTGCAACTCGATTATCAGGTCACAAATTTGGCCAACCACCTTGTGCGCAGCGGCAACACCGTCTGCGGCGACCGCTTCAGATACCTGTTTGGCATCGACCTCAATCATGTTGATGGCCTCTTTGCGCCCGGCTAAGATAAGGTTAAACTCGCTTTTTTCTCGCTCTGCGTGCGTCGGGAAGACGATAAACTCACCGTTGACTCTGCTCACCCGGCACGCTCCGAGGGGTCCAAGAAACGGTATCTTGCTTATCGAAAGTGCCGCGCTCGCCCCAATCATCGCAAGTACATCAGGGTCATTTTCCTGGTCCGCGCTTAAAACATTGGCCAGGACCTGAACCTCGTTTAGATACCCATCGGGAAACAGCGGGCGTATCGGTCGGTCAATCTTCCTGGCGGTGAGAATCTCCTTGGTACTGGGGCGGCCTTCGCGTTTCATGAAGCCTCCGGGGAATTTGCCGGCGGCACTGTACTTTTCCCGATAATCGACGCTCAAGGGGAAAAAATCGATGTCCTCAGACCTGGGTGGCGCGGTAGTAGCGGTGACCAAAACGATTGTCTCGCCGTACTGCACGATGACCGCACCATGGGCCTGCTTAGCGATTTTGCCGGTTTCAATCGATAAGGTACCGGCCCCGATTTTCTTTTCTACTCTATAAGTCTTAAACATATCTACCTCTTTCTTCTTTCAAAAACACAGTAGCATAAAATTTCCATCACCTTAAACATGCATTGGGATGCGAGAGCCTAAGCAGCACCTGTGAGCTTACACAACTCATCTTGTCGCCAATGCAACCTTCCGGTGTTGTTATTTGCGTAAGCCAAGCCGGGAAATGATCTTACGATAGCGCCCGATGTCTTTGTCGCCTACGTATTTCAGCAATGAAGACCTTGTTCCGACCATCTTCAACAGGCCACGCCTCGATGCATGGTCCTTCGGATGAGTCTTCAAATGCTCGGTCAGCTCATTAATCCTGCTGGTTAGCAGTGCGATCTGCACTTCCGGCGAGCCGGTGTCGGCGTCGCTGGTCCTGTAGTCGCCTATGATTTTTTCCTTCTTTTCCTTCGTCAACATCTTATAAACATACCCTTCTTACACATGCCGGCGCATCTGCTTGCCGGCTCTACACTTACATATTCCCATTTCTTTATATTCAACACTATTATATCGTTATTGAATCATTTTGCAAAGGATTTTTTGCATTTTCGGCACATTTTACCTTTTACCACCGTTTTTGGCCGAAAAAGCCGCGATTCTGGCCATCCGGGGCGGTTTGAGGTCATGCGGGGGGCGTCGAGCGTATTGCGTATCGAGTTTGCCGCAGCGCAAAATAGGCGAGGTGAAAAAAAATAGAAGTCCGGCCGGCTCTTTATAAGGACACCAGCACATGTCCCGGCCTTTAAGCGCTGTCAGGCTCTAAGGCCGGCCGGACCCGGTCGCGCGACCATGCCACAACAACAGCGTATATTCGAATGCCCCGGCGAAGCTTCAAATTACTCAATATCCCCCTTGCTGTTTTCTTAACGCTTCCAGGGCTTGGCGGAGCATATTGTACCGCTGCTTACTAACACGACAGTGATAACGGCCATCAGGTTTTGCTCCCGCAACAACTTCCCCAGCGGCTAATGCCACCCCAAGCAATCTGTTCATGTCTGCCCGGCTGGTAGAGATTGCTTTATCGATTGTCTCTCGCTGATCTTTTATAAACGAAGGCCCTTTTCCATATTCAGCCTGCAACCGTA
>Ga0114922_10002468_pt1 | contig 17353 bp, 9 predicted proteins | sample AartaG_FD_100975 | JGI IMG/M metagenome (GOLD analysis project Ga0114922, IMG submission 100975) | Deep subsurface microbial communities from Aarhus Bay to uncover new lineages of life (NeLLi) - Aarhus_00045 metaG | ecosystem: Environmental > Aquatic > Marine > Oceanic > Sediment | place: Aarhus...
AAGAAGGAATTGGCAGGTATCTTAAAGTGAGTTTATGCAAATGAAAGTCGATTGTAATTTAGCAGTTGTTATGGTATATTTTTGGTTATAGTTTTTTCGGGGAGTAGCTCAGTTTGGCCAGAGCGCTGCGTTCGGGACGCAGAGGTCGCAGGTTCAAATCCTGTCTCCCCGACTGTTTTTTTACAATGTTATAAAGAGTGGTAGAGATAAATGTATTCCAAAAAAGGCATATACAAATTTGGTGAAATAGAAAAGAAGTGGCAGCAGTTCTGGGAACAGAACAAGACCTTCAAAGCGAAGGATTGCGACCGGTCCAGACCCAAATATTACGTCCTCGATATGTTTCCCTATCCCAGTGCCCAGGGCCTGCACGTCGGCCATCCGGAAGGTTACACCGCGACTGATATAGTGGCCCGGTACAAACGGATGAAGGGCTTCAACGTTTTGCACCCTATGGGCTGGGATGCTTTCGGTTTGCCGGCCGAACAATACGCCGTCGAGACCGGCACGCACCCCGCAGAGACCACACAAAGAAACGTCGATGGTATGCGCAAGCAAATTAAATCGCTCGGCTTCAGCTACGACTGGGACAGAGAAGTTAATACTACCGACCCCGATTATTACAGGTGGACACAGTGGATATTCCTCAAGATGTTCAATAGTTACTTCGACAAGGCTGAGCAAAAGGCCAGGCCGATTGAACAACTCCACATTCCTAAAGGATTGAGCAAGCAAGACAAACAAAGATTCATAGATGACAACCGTCTTGCCTATGAAGCTGAGGTACCAGTCAATTGGTGTCCCGCCTTGGGGACGGTCTTGGCAAACGAAGAAGTTATCGGCGGAGTTAGTGAGCGCGGCGGCCATCCTGTTATTAGAAGGCCGATGCGCCAGTGGATGCTCAGAATTACAAAATATGCTGAGCGGCTGCTAAATGATCTGGATGAAGTGGACTGGCCGGAATCAATCAAAAAATTGCAAACCGACTGGATAGGAAAAAGCATCGGAGCGGACACCGATTTCAAGGTAGATGGCTTCGATGAAGTGATTCGCGTCTTTACAACCCGGCCGGACACTTTGTTCGGCGCAACATATATGGTATTGGCTCCTGAGCATCCGCTTGTGGATAAAATCACAAACCAGGAGAGAAAGCAAGCAGTTAAGAAATATCGTGAAGAGGCCGCACGCAAAAGTGACCTGGACAGGACCGATTTGGCTAAAGAAAAAACCGGCGAGCCGTTAGGTGCTTATGCGATAAATCCCGTGAACAACGAGAAAATTCCAATCTGGATAAGCGATTATGTTCTTATAAGCTACGGCACCGGCGCGATTATGTCGGTGCCGGCACACGATGAGCGAGACTTCGAATTCGCAACAAAATTCAACCTGCCGATCATCGAAGTGGTAACGCCAACCTTTGAGGAAGCCTACATATGGAGACATGCAAAAAAGTATGCGAATGATAAAAGCGTAGGTTGTAAAGGTGGTTGCTATGGCTATATGGGTTTTTTCATTTTGCCAAAAGGTACGAAACCTAAAAAAGGATGGGATGACTTTGTTGCCAAAGCCGAGTACAAAAGGGTCGAAATAGAAAATGGAGTCATATTATATGCTGTGCCCCATAAGAGCAGTTGTGACGGTGTGGATGAATTTTTTAATGAGCCGCCCCGATATCTTGATATTGTACATGAACCTTGGATTATGAAGGATCCACAAGGGACAATCGTGGGAAGAGAGCCACAAACCGCTTATACAGGAGATGGTTATGCGATTAACAGCGGGCAATTTGATGGTCTTGCAACAACTGAATTCAAAGAGCAGATTACTAACTGGCTTGCAGACAGAGGTCTCGGCAGGAAAGCAGTCAACTATAAACTGCGGGACTGGCTTTTCAGCAGGCAGCGTTATTGGGGTGAGCCGTTCCCAATTTTGCATACCGAAGACGCCGGCATCCTCGGACTTTCCGAGGAAGATTTGCCGTTGGAGCTGCCGGAAGCCGAACACTATAAGCCCGCCGGGACTGGTGAATCGCCGTTAGCCAATATCGATGATTGGGTCAATGTTACGTTGCCCGACGGCTCGAAAGCAAAACGCGAAACGAACACAATGCCTCAGTGGGCCGGCAGTTGCTGGTACTATTTGCGATACCTTGACCCAAACAACAGTCAACAGGGATGGGACGGCGAAAAAGAAAAATACTGGATGCCTGTCGATTTGTATATCGGCGGCGCCGAGCACGCGGTGCTCCATCTTTTGTATGCCAGATTCTGGCATAAACTGCTGTATGACCTGGGCTACGTCAGCACCAAAGAGCCGTTCAAAAAGCTTGTCAATCAGGGAATGATTCTCGGCGAAGATGGCCAGAAGATGAGCAAGTCCCGCGGCAACGTAATAAACCCGGACAAGGTTGTTGCCGATTACGGCACCGATTCAATGCGGCTTTATGAAATGTTCATGGGGCCTCTCGAGTCAATCAAACCTTGGAGTATGCAGGGTGTCGAGGGGGTTTATCGTTTTCTGCAGAAGGCTTGGAGAATGATTGTTGATGCCGATACTGACCGGCTTTGCAGCGAAGTAAAAGACACCGATGCCGATGAAGCGACGCTGCGGCTGCTGAACCAGACGATGAAGAAAGTTGGTGATGATGTTGAGAGTTTCAGCTTTAACACCGCAATAAGCGCGATGATGATTTTCGTAAATCACCTTGGCAGACAGTCGGTCAGACCCAAATCAGTTATCGATAAATTCATTCTGATTCTTGCACCGTTTGCACCGCACATTGCCGAGGAGCTTTGGCAAAGATTGGGCCATAACGGCACGCTCGCTTATGAGCCTTGGCCCGAATATGACAAGGAACTCATCAAGGAAAAAGAGATTGAACGCGCAGTGCAGGTCCACGGCAAGATAAGGGACAGAATAGTCACTGCTGCCGAGGCAGATGAAGAGCAGATAAGGAGCAAAGCCTTAATCAGCGCGAAGGTACAAGCGGCCATGCGCGGTAGACCGGCTAAGAAAATTATCGTTACGGCAAGAGTAGTAAGCATAATCACCTAAATATATCTATTATAATTGATGTGTACCGAAATTGAAGCAAAGCTGAAGGTTGATTCGCACGAAGAAATAGTAAAAAAGTTGGCCGAGCTCGGTGCTGAGTTTTTAGAAGAGCAGTTGCAGACAGATTACTACTTTGATGATGTAAACGCGACCCTGACCAAAGGCGACAAATGTCTTCGGTTGCGGCGATTGCTAACCGACCAGAAAGAGAAATTTTTTTTAACCTACAAAGGCGCCAAAGAAGAGCACCGGCTCAAGAAAAGACAGGAAATAGAGCTTGGAATCGAAGATGCCGCTTCAGCTCAGAAACTTTTTGCGGAATTGGGATACAAGCAGGTATTGGTCGTTGAGAAGAAGCGTCGAGTTTGGCGGCTCGCCCGGTGCGAAGTCGCTTTAGACGAATTGCCGATGTTGGGCAGTTTTGTGGAAATAGAAGGACCCGAAGAAGACAAAATCGCTGAAGTGCAAAAAAATTTAGGTTTGGCTCATCTGCCGCACATTGTAGAAACTTACGCTTGTTTGATGGCCAGGAAACTCCGTCAGCAAAATTCAGGGCAGTAGTTTATGAAACCGGATGATGGTTATATCGCCTATATTGTAAACCCCAAGTCCGGGGCCAGCAGCAGTAAACTGGTAGGGCGGCAGTTTGAGCGTTACCTTACCAAGAAGGGTTTTAAGCTCAAAGTCAGCCTGACTGCTTCTTTGGAAGATGCCTGCGAACTGGCTACTGATTCCGCCGTCGATTACGACTGTGCAATGGTTATTGTTGTCGGCGGAGACGGCACTGTCAGGGAGGTCGCGCACGGCCTGGAAGGAAGTGACAAGCCCTTGCTGATAGTGCCCTGCGGAACTGAGAATTTGCTCGCAAACGAGCTGGGTTTTGACGAAAGATTAATAACCGTAATAAAAACTTTCGAAGGCGGCGATATCCGACCTTTGGACCTGGGAAGTGCAAACGGAAAATGTTTTACCTGTATAGCCGGTTTTGGGTTTGACGGGCAGGTTGTTAAACGTGTCAGTGAACAGCGCAAGGGACATATAGACTACTTTGATTACTTCTGGCCCCTCTGGCGAACATTCTGGAATTATAGGTTCGAGCCGATAAAGGTGGAAATTGACGGCGAAGAGGTTTTTGAAGACCGTGGATTGGCTTTTGTCGGGAATATTTCCAGATATGCTCTCGGCGTGCAGATATTGCATCATGCGGATTTTAGCGATGGTTTGTTGGATGTCTGTATCTATAAATGTGCCTCCAAAGTCCATTTATTGAAGCATTCCTTGATGACCATTCTCAAACAGCATGCCTATAGCGCCGATGTTATTTACCGTAAGGGCAAAAACATCACCGTAAGTTCTCAAGCGCCTGGTATGCTGACTGAGATCGACGGTGACCCGGGGCCGGCCTTGCCGATGCAAATCAACGTCATACCACAGGCGGTCAATTGTCTCGTCCCGAAAGCTACTAAGCCGGTAGGAATAAGAACGAGAATTATCAGAGCCTTGGGATAAGCTCGTTGTCCCTCCGGCGTACCGACTATAAGGAAACTTACATAATACAAGATACGCGATGCGATTATGGCTGAAGAAAAAAAATACTTGTTTGGGCCCGTGCCATCCAGAAGGCTCGGACGAAGTCTTGGTGTAGATATTGTGCCGTTTAAGGTCTGCACCCTGGATTGCGTCTATTGCCAGCTTGGCAATACTACTAATAAGACCATTGAACGCAAAGAGTATGTCCCCGTCAAGCCGGTTTTGACCGAGCTGCAAACAAGGTTAAGCGAGCCCCTGCAGGCGGATTTTATTACCTTTAGCGGTTCCGGCGAGCCAACCCTGAATTCACACCTTGGCGAGCTGATAGATAGTATAAGAAAGATTACTAATATTCCTGTTGCAATACTAACCAACGGCACATTGCTGTACAGACAGGATGTGCGGGCCGACTGCGCAAAGGCCGATGTGGTCCTGCCTTCTTTAGATGCCGGTGACGAGGAGACTTTCCGGAAGATAAATCGTCCCCATAGGGATATCAGTATTGAAAAGCTGATTTCGGGCTTATGCGCATTTAGAAGGGAGTTCCCAGGCCAGATATGGCTTGAGGTGTTTCTTGTAAGGGGTCTAAATACCGATGCCGGGCAAATTGCCAGAATCAATAAGTTAATAAAGCGTATCCGCCCCGACAAGATTCAGCTCAATACTGCGGTACGACCTGTGGCCGAGCCGAGTGTTCAAAAATTGGATGACGAAGAGCTTCAGGCTATAGCCGACAAACTGGGCGAAACGTGTGAGGTCGTGGCTGATTTTTTGCTCAGCCGCCACGGCAAGCTTATTGAGCGACCTGAAACTATACCCGAAGATGTGTTATCAATGCTGAAACGCAGGCCTTGCTCGCTAAATGATATATGCTTGGGCTTAGGGCTCCATCCCAATGAGGTGTTGAAGTATATCGGTCATTTCCAGCGACAGGGCCTTATCGCTTCTGAGGAAAAAGATGGAAAGCTCTTCTTCAGGGCCCATTAGAATTAGAGCCAAACTCGGCACTTTCATGACAGTGCAATAAAATTTTGTAAATTTAGCTGCAATCTCAAAACATTAGTGCCCAATTTATAAAGACACACGCTTTATTGGCCGATAAAAGCCTTGTGCCGATTTGCAAAGCGTTGATTTTGGCACTTTTGGAAGAAAATTCAAGTTTGGACTTTAGTAGCTTACGTGTAGACCGATAAGAAATATGGCCTTTTATACCAAAGGTGTGTGCCCAGCTTAAACAACGAGGTTGTGTCATTTGTCAAAACCGGTTATAATGATGCAAAGAACAAAACGACAGCTTGTCCTGAACAAGGGAGCACAGAAGTTTATTTTTCGCTACGACAGCGGCTGTGAGGATATGCTTCTTGATGCTCTCGTCGAACAGGTCAAAGACAACAAAACGGACTTTGACTGGTTTGACGCAGCCGTGCTGAGTTTCAAACTCACCCAATCGCTTATCGGCCAGGCGGATGAGCTCTTGCACAAAGGTACGGACGCTCAGATGCAAGCGAATTAGAACATGGCGTGTAGTTTTAGCGTACAGTGGATGGAAAAACTGGCACTATACACTACAACGCTCCATTGATTAGGTAGGTGAATTATGGAAGAAAGCATTAACGTTCAAGAGTTTCTAAATTACCTGAAGTTTGAAAGGCGTTTCTCTGAGCATACCGCCAAATGTTACGGGGCTGACCTGGTCCAGTTTGGAGGCTTTCTGGTCAACCGTTCTCAAGACGGCTCACCGACAGGTGAGCTCGTTTCGTCGACGCACTCCGAGGGTGGTTCGGCTACGGCCGTCGCGACGCAGACCGATGCCAAACTTGACCAATTGCTCTTGGCAGTGGACCCAAATATTGTCAGAACGTACTTGGCTTTTTTGAATGAAAAGCAATATTCCAGAGCGACAGTCGCCCGCAAACTTGGCACATTGCGCAGCTTCTACAAGTTCCTCGTCAAAAGAAGCCGAGTCAGCTCTAGTCCGCTCACGGCTGTCAGGACCCCAAAGCAGGAGAAAAAACTGCCACGATTCCTTGAATACGAGCAGGTAAAGACATTGCTCGAGACACCACCAATGGACACCTGGCTTGGTGCAAGGGACAGGGCCATGCTCGAGACACTTTACAGCACGGGGATGAGGGTCAGCGAAATTGTGGGCCTGAATCTGGACGACGTAGACTTCCTGGGCGAGATAGTACACATCAGGGGCAAGGGCAAAAAGGAAAGACTCGCACCCATCAGTTCCTCTGCACTGCAGGTTATTCAGCACTATATGGAGTTCAGAAATAAGAGGGCCCAGAGCAACCCTAATTTTGACGCGAAAGTCTTGTTCGTGAACAAGCACGGCAGGCGCCTCAGCACACGCAGCGTCCGTCGCAAGATGGATAAATACCTCAAAATGGCCGGCCTCGACCCCGAAATCAGCCCCCACACCTTGCGGCACAGCTTCGCTACACATATGTTAAACAACGGCGCGGATTTAAGAAGTGTTCAGGAATTACTTGGCCATCAATCTCTGTCAACCACCCAGATTTACACCCATCTTACCACGGGAAGGCTCAAAGAGGTCTACCAAGAGGCCCATCCAAGAGAGAAAGAGCAAAAGCAGGATAGTAACGACTGGTAAGAAGTGACCGACGATTATCTCACCGAACAAAAAGCCGGACCCCACTCCGGCTTTTTTTATTCACTTCTCCCTTCTCCCTTCTCCCTTCTCACTTTCCCCTTTTCCCCCTGCCCGCTATACGCTACCCGCTATACCCTATTTCCCCCACAGCCAGTTCTCGGCCAGGACCGCGAAATCTTGGAAATTCACTATGTCATCGCCGTAAGGCGGCGCCGGATAAATATCAGCTAATGACCCGCTTTCCAGCCAATCATCTGCCATGCGCGCCAAATCGTCAATATCAACCACGCCCTCACCCGTAATGTCCCCGCTGGCAAGCCCCTCCGGCTCTAAAAGTACAACAGTTGACGACATCTGCTGCATTCCTTCACCACTCCCTGCTATCTCATACGCAATTCGCCAGACTATTTCAGCCGGAGTAATTGGCTCTATACGGTTCACATCAATAATGCACGTATCTTCACTTGTGGCCGACCCCCATGCCTCAATATACACAAAAGTAACGCAAGGGTCGACTATGCTCATATTATCCGGCACACCCACTAATTCAAGCTGCACATTCTCCACTGCCCCAGGAGAAAGGTTATCCATCGTGACTCTACACGTATACCTGAATATTGTTCTGCTCCTTCGCTCTCTGTTGTCAACAACAAAGCTCACTACGAAGGGGTTGTATTCATACGCCCCCATATCTACCACTGTGTTACCATCATTGTCCCCATCCACTACCCGCGGATTCCCGTCAAGGTCTGTTTCGTTCGGCCCAGCCACATAATTCGGGTCACCCGCATCAATACACGGCGAATCCGGCAGTAAATGGAAGTCGTTGCTGTCAGCGTCAACAAAACAGGGGTTGATGTCAATGTTGCCTTCAAGCCAGTCTACAGTACCACCCCCAAGATGTACTCCCAATTCTCCACCGTCGACATTACTATATTTGACGGTTATTGTACAAGCACTCTCACTAAATCCTATTTCATTTCCGTTGAGTCCAGCGGTATTGCCCCACAATATGCAGTTAGTAAGCGTGACTTTTCCGTTTTGCATACCATATATCGCACCGCCGTAAGCTGAAGCAGAGTTCTTGCTAAAAGTACAACCACCAAGACTGGTTCCAGTATTATCAAAGCTCCACTGGCTAAAAGCACCTCCACGGCTAGCCACATTTTCAATGAAGAGACAGTTTTTAATAAGAGAATCACTGTTATTTATATGTATTGCCCCACCCTCATGAGAATTATTGTTTATAAATGTGGAGTCTATCAAAGTAATCGTTCCATCTCCCCAAAATGCCCCTCCATACCGATTGCTATAGTTGTCTATAAACTTGCAATTTTTTATCACAGAGGTTCCAGCAGGAACATATAATCCACCACCACCTGTGTAATTAGTGTTAGCATGAGTTAATACATTGCCAACAAAAACGCATTGATCCAAAACCGTATTGCATGCCAAGAACGCACCCCCACCACCGCCCACAGGCCAATCATCCATATACATGTTTTCGCTGAAAGTGCAATTAGTTAATGTCAGACTCTCTGGGCTTTGTGACCAAGCATAAATCCCTCCGCCCCCTCCACCACCATCATCAAGATCATTACCAGCAGAGTTTTTAGTAATAGTAATATTTGTGATTGTTGGAGTACCATTATAAATATATATTCCCCCGCCGCTGTCGTTTGGATTGGTGTTATTTGCATTGCCTCTAATAATCCAAAAACCATCGCAGATAGCAGAAGAATCTGTATTACTGCCATCAACAACATGATAACTGTTATCAGCTCGTGAAGGATAAGATGGTGGGTAATAGGGAAATTCCGCATCATCCCCCTCCAAATCCCCACTCAGAACTGTCTCATACAATTCAAAATCTCTGGTATTAGGGTTAGGCTCACCAAATCCAGCATAGCCACCTTTAAGAGTTACGCCGTTGACAAGTTGGAAGGTAGCTTCACGATTACCTGTGCCGTTAGGGTTGACTGAATTTTGGTCTGGTTTATAGATGCCCTGAGCTACCCTTATCTCATTAATATCACCATTAGATTCTGCGTAGGCCAATGCGTCTTGCAGGTAAGTATAAGCATTTGACCAACTCGAACCGTCATTGTTGCCAGCCGCATCGTCATCAACGTAAAAAGTCGTTGGTCCAGGGACGGAGGCAACACGAAACCCTACAGTGTAGTACTCATAGTCCGGGTCGTTGTAGCCCCGGTAGACCGACCTCAGGCCGCCGGAGTCGGAGCCGTACGTGCCACCGCGACAGCCGCGATAGGAACCAAAAGTAAGCGTTTCGTTCCACTCCCAAACGTTGCCTCCCATATCGAACGTGCCGTAGGGACTATCGCTGTTCTCGTGAGCGCCGACTTCGGTGCGGTAGTATGGGCTGCCGATGGTATAATCAGCACCATCAAAAAACGTCGCGTTGTTACCGGGGTCTGTCGGCTCGACCAAGTCGTTGCTTGGAACACTATCGTTGCTGGTCGGGTAGTCGAAGTAGTTACCCGTTACCCCGTCGTTTTTGTGATAAGCCGTCTTGTACCACTCGTCCTCGCTGGGCAGCCATACTGTTGCACTGGCTTTGCGGACCACGCTTGAACCCAGCGACATATCATAAGCACCATCTTCAGTTGTAGAACTATTTTGAGCGCCAGTAGGTTGGCCATTGTGCAGCCAATTGCTAAAACGCAGTGTATCATACCAATCAACATAATTCACCGGCCTGTTGGCGTAATCTGCAGCTACCGAATAGCTGTAACTGCCGGAGCTGCTGCTTTGTTGAATCTTGCAACCATAGCTGCTCGACCACATAGACGTGTTGTACAACCCGTACGTATCCGTTGCTGCCACGGCATTGAGAAATTCGGTGTACTGGCCCGCAGTCACCTCGTACTTGCCGATCTGGTACACTTCAGAGACGCTACCATAGCCGGTATCATCATTCGCATTGCCTGCGTTACCTACAGTTACATAGTCAATTGTAATCGCCTGCGCACCAGTGGCCCAAACCAGCATTAACACTGCCAAAACAAAAATCGATTTTCTTTTCATCTCACTCATCCTCAAAAAGTCCGTTTTTGAGTTCTCTGTTTTCTCAGCAAAACCAATCCACCCAAAACCATCAGCCACAATGTCCCCGGCTTGTCCGCCGAAGCTATGGACTGTTCTAAAGCTGGTGACGCCCGCGTCGCAAAACAAGCAAGATTCCACCCAGACCCAACATCACCGCGGAGGCGGGTTCCGGGATAGTCCAGCCTACCTCTATCGGTTCAGGATAGTTCTCAGGATCCACAATGTGGTAAAGCTGTTTACCCGGCTCACCTGTCCCCGGCAGCCAATCGAAGCTGACCGAAAAACCATAGACACTTTCGTCTTGGCCAATTCCAACCGTCAAAGCCACGGCATCGTATGCCCCATCATCTAACAACAGCGGTTCCGGGTCCCAAACAATCTCACTCCAGTCACTTGCCGGCGGGTCAGGCGTTGTTACCACCAGACCATCATACAGCCCGAAATCAAACCAGATAGTAAACTCCTCAATCTCTGGAATCAGACTCTCCGGCAAATTTATTACCGTATAGGTATACTGCCATCTCCCTCCACCAAGATTGGTTGGTTCATCATACCAGATTTCTGTATTGGCAGCATCAAGGCCGGAACTGGCAAATAGACATACAAAGACTATCGCTACAGCAACTTTTTTACTTTTCATCACACACTCCTCGTTTATTTGAAGACCAGCTAATTTACATACGCACCCTCTCCGACAGCATTATTTGGAATGTCCCGATAGGTAGATAGAGATTTGCCCTTCCCCCCTCCACAAGATAATCTGCATCTTCCAAGCAAACGTACATTTAACCACTCCTCTAACCGCCAGTTTAAGGCGGGTATGGGTTATTCCCTAAACCGCCAGCCTGGACCGGCAACGTACAATCTACATTATAGGACCTCATCCGTCAAGGATAAAATGCCGATTTTTCCTGCTTTTTTGGCATTTTTGCTAACAAAGACAGAATTATTATGCTTCTTATTTATGCCCAAGGTATCCGCATAATCGAGCATCGAGAATCAAGCATCCAGCATCTCACTTGATAAACTTGTGCCCGCGGTATCCGCGATTAAATATTTCTTCGTGCCGGAGCCTGTCCGCCGTAGCTTTAGCGAAGGCGGATGTCTTCGTGGCAATAAATCCGCGCAATCCGTGAAACTTGTGCCCAAGGCACTTGTGCCCGCGCTCTCTGCGCCCTCCGCGTTTAAGAATCTTCCATTTACTCTGTGTAATCTGTGAAATCCGTGGTTAAACTTTAAATTCTCTTCGTGCCGGAGCCTGTCCGCCGTAGCTTTAGCGAAGGCGGATGCCTTCGTGGTCAATAAACCTATGGCTAAAAAAACCAAAAACCCCCACCTCAAAGCCCTCTTTCAAAAACCACGATTCTTAAAGCAGTCCATAAGTATATATGCATATACTTATATCTCTGTACAAAAACCCCCTATACTCCCTAAATTAACAAAATGTTAATTTCAAAAAGTCTAAATTTCTTCCAATTTCTGCCAAAAAGCACGCATTTTTGCAAATTTCTTACCACTTTTTACGCATTTTTACCAATTTTTCACCCATTTTTCCTTGCCTATTTCCCCCAAGCCCCACAAGTTAACTCTGCCACCCCCATTTTTCGCTCAAAAACAACGATTCCCCCCAAAACACACCGCAAAAACCCCCAATTTCCCTAAATCACGACAGTTTAGGTAGTATTATCTCCGCCCGCATATTCCGGCGAGAGCTTGTTTGGTACGGTGCAGGCAAAAAGGAAAAGCCGGAGCGGTTTCAGCTCGCAGAAATACTTATCCTTGCATAAAAAACACGTCTTGATACGTTATATAAACGAACTTGTGTTCGAATAGAGGCAACCCCCAATAACGGCTTCGCGGCTGCCTGTAACTGACGAAATATCGTATTTTTTGAAAGGAGAGTATTATGTACAGGAAAATGGTGCCGACATTTGTGATTGTTTGTGTATTGGGATTTTCGGTGTGTTCTGTAGTGCCGGCGGCGGCCGCAGAGAATATGTCCGCTGAAGAGCAGATAAGAGCCGGCAAAGGCCTTATAGGGGTGTATTACAACGACGACGATTTTGACGAGCGGGAAGTTGGGATGATAGATCTTCTGCAGACCATCGACTACGAATGGGGAGGCAGTCGCGGCAGTGACTGGTCGGCACGATGGTCCGGCTTCGTCAAAGCCCCGATTACCGGCGAAGTGACATTCATCGCCGAGGTACAGGACGGTATCCGCCTTACAATAGGTAATACCGTGGTTATCGACAGCCTAAAACAAGGCGGAATGCACACCGGCAAAGTAAATATGACAGGCGGCCAAAAGACGCCGATAAAACTTGAGTTCGTATCCTCGAGCAAGAAAGCGCTTTTGCGTCTTTACTGGCAATGGTACGGCAGGGAAAAAGAAATTATTCCGGCTTCGGCCCTGAGCCACAGCACCGAGGGACTTCCGAAGGAGTTTATGGTCTTTGATTTCGACAACAGGCCATCGGAAGAGGACGACGATGATGACGATGAAGAGTCTGCGGTTCTGGATTTTCTTCCTCGATTCACCGGAGGAAATCCTCCCTATGCGAATACGGATTACCATGATGGGCGTTTCCGCCCGGCGGTCGGTGCGCATAATTTCGAGGTCATCCGCTGTAACCGCACTTATCCGCGGCTTGTCACCGACGATATACCGAGCTATCCCGACGCCGGCATCGAGAATGTCGGATTCACATATAACCACGCTCCTATGCTCTGCTACTGGAAGGGGAAATTCTGGGTGCTTTACCGAAGCGGCCCGGTAGACGAGCATCAGGAGCCCTGCTACGCCCTTATCACATGGTCCGAAGACGGCAGAAACTGGCACAAACCGCAGACTGTCTTCCCGGCCCAGAAATTCCGCAACAGGGGTGAAGATGACAGGGTCCAGTACAGCATCTCACATCAGCGCATGGGCTGGTATGTCTCGCCAGGAGGCAAGTTGATTGCCTGTGCGTATTACGGTATGCCGGATACACCAAACAACGGCAAAGGCATCGGAAGAGTGGTAAGGGAAGTTAAAGGCCCCGGCAAGTACGGCCCGATTTACTGGGTGAGATACAACGAATTCCAGGGATACAGCAAAGATAATTCACCCCATTACCCATACTACAAAGACGCCCCGGACAAAGGGTTTATTAAGACCATTGACGGACTGCTGGCAAACAAATTAATAGTCCAGCAGTGGTACGAAGAAGACGGCGACAAAAACAGCGCGTTCTTTGCTCTTTCAGGTTACAGAACCCGCTTTCTGAAAGCGTTCGACTGGTATACCCTTCCTGACAAGAGAATCGTAGGTATGTGGAAGTGGAAGAAAATGGTAGTTGCCGACAAGTGGGAACCCGGCCACATTAGCAAGCAGGGTGAGGGGGAAAATATCTATTACGGCGGAGCGAAAATCTGGGGTCAGCGCACCTCCGACGGAAAATACGCCCTGGTATACAATCCGGTCAAAGACACGAGATGGCGTCATCCGCTGTCGATTACTACCGGTGACGACGGTTTGAATTTCGACGAGTATTTCCTTAACGTGCACGCCGAGACTCCACCAATGCGGTTCGGCGGCGCCAACAAAGATGGAGGTGGCGCACAATACGTCCGTGGGATTGTACCCGGCAACGGCACACCGCCTGACGGCGCTATCTGGCTGACCTATTCTTCAAACAAAGAGGATATCCGGGTAACCCGCGTGCCCGTCCCCATCAAAGGAACCGTTGAAAAAGATGTTGACGACAATTTCAATGATATGACTGTCGGCGGCGTCGTGACAGACTGGAACATTTACAGCGGCGTATGGGTTCCGGTTGCCGTGGTAAAACATAGGCGGAACAAGGTCCTCAGGCTTGCGGACAAGGCCCCTTACAACTATGCCGCGGCCACACGGGTATTTCCTGAAACCACAAAGGCTGACATTTCCTTCCGCGTGCGTCCACATCAGGTAGGACACGGCAGCCTTGAAATCGACGTGCTAAACTACAAGGGCCAAAGGCCGGTCCGTATCATAATTGACGGTAAGAGCGGCAAGATATTGGCAAACAAAGCAGCGAATATGATTGAGGTAGCTTCTTTTAATGCCCGCAAATGGCTAAAGTTCAATATCTCCGTTGACACCACCACAGGAAAGTATGACCTGAAACTGAAAAAGAAAAACATTGTTTCCGGAGCGTCCTTTGCCGAGACCTTGACTAACACAGGCAATCCCTACAAGTCGAAATTCAGTACACCAACTGTTGAACGCATCGTGTTTCGCACGGGAGCATACAGGCTGAAAGACTTCAGCAGATATGGAGAAGGGGGCAGCGAGTATCTCACGGACAAACCGGACCTGACTAATGCAGATGAGGCCCTTGATAACGCGGTCTTTGATATTGACAGTTTCCGAACTGCCACGGTCAAACCTCAGGATTAACAAAAACCTGTAGTCTGATGTGGTGGAATTTATAAGACCAAAAGCAAAAGTTGAAATGAAAGAGGAAAAAGGATGAAGGTGAGAATATGTCTAAGGACATTGTTTGCAATAGCGGCTGTTCAATTTCTGGTTGGTTCGCAGGTGAAGGCCGATGGGCTTGTTGGCTGGTGGAAGTTTGATGAGGGCAGCGGCGCCAAGGCGGTTGACTCGAGCGGCAAGGGCAATGACGGCGAGGTATTCGGTGTCACCTCCTGGGTTGACGGTTACGTAGGAAAAGGAGCTTTGAAGATTACGGGCGGAGGGGTGAAGATTGCCGATAGCGAATTGCTTCGGCCGCCGAAGGTTACTGTAGCGATGTGGTTTAATTTCGGCGGCAAGCAGGTCCCTTCTGCGAGGCTCTTCCAGAAAGGCAAGGACAACCAGGAGACGATTAACTTTCAAGGTGGTGAAGGCGGAATAGGATTTTCGCTTGCGACCGCCCCGAGAGAAAACCGCGGTATCAGTACCAAACATAGGTTTGAAATCGGTAAATGGTATCACATTACAGGTATTTATGACGGCTCAGAGTTGAGAGTCTATGTGAACGGCAAAATTTCCAACAAGCGGACGGTGGGCTCGTTCGTTCCCTATGCCGGTGAGAACCAGCCGCTGGTTATAGGCAATCGTTTTCCGGACATGGCCCGCCCTTTTAATGGAATGGTTGATGACGTTCGCGTCTATACCCGCCCGCTGTCCGAGACGGAAGTCTGGGAACTCTACGCGTGGAAAGGCGGGGATGTGAATTACTCGGCACTGCCTAATCCAGCCGACGAGGGCGTCAATATTTTGCCGAACAGCAAAATAAAATGGATGAAGGGTGTAAACGCGGTATCGAGTATTGTTTATTTCGGTATGGATGAAGCGGCTGTGGAAAATGCCAAGTCCGGCGACCCCGAATACAAGGTTTCGACATCCAAAGAGAGTTTCTATCCGGGTCAGCTTGAGTTTGATACGGACTATTTCTGGCGGGTCGATTCGGTGGTGAATAATGCGGCACTGCCTGAGCCTGCCGACATTAGTACGACTGTGACTGACGGTCTTGTCGGATGGTGGAAGTGTGACGATGGTGCCGGGGAAAAGGTTGCAGATTCGAGCGGGCACGGTCACGACGGCAAGGTGTTTGGAGTGACAAATTGGGAGGCCGGTAACATCGGTAATGGCGCGTTGAAGATAACCAACTTTCAAGAAGGAGAAAACATAACCAACGGCGGCGTTGTGATTGCCGACAGCCCGCTGCTTCGTCCTTCGCGGTTTACAGTTGCGATGTGGGTGAAGTGGTCTCGCGACTTCCGGCAAAAGGCGTTGAGCCGGCTGCTTCAAAAGGGCAACGACAACAAGGAAACCTTTGTCATCATCGGCGGCGGCGGTGCGGATAACCGCGGGAATGCCGATAATGGGCTAAGCTTTGCAATGGCTACCGAAACCAGAGGAGACGTATATAATGTCTCAGCGAAGGGAAAGTTCGAAGGCGGCAAATGGTATCATGTAGCAGCGAGCTACGACGGGGCGGACATGTTATTGTATGTTAACGGCAAGGTCGCGGGCAAGAATACGATAGGCGAGATCAAGCTTATAGCTGTCGAGGGCGAGCCGTTGGTAATCGGCTCTCGCCCGCCGAATATGGACAGGGGCTTTGACGGTGCTGTCGATGATGTTCGTATGTATAACAAAGCTTTATCGGCGGAAGATATCCGGACGCTTTATATGTGCAAAGGTGGCAATGCTAATGGCAAGATATTGAAAGGTGAGGTTTGGAGATTCAGCACTGTCGCAGGTCAAGCCGAAAACCCGACACCCGATGCGACACTCAAGAACGTCGATACGAATATTAAGCTGACGTGGGAGGCAAGCTCGCTTGCGAAGTCGCACGATGTTTATTTCGGCGACGACCTTGACAAAGTTACGAATGCGGCAAAGGGATCGAAGGCGCATAAAGGGACACTCGGACTCGGCAAAGAATTTTTGGATCCGGGTAAGCTCGAAGAAGGTAAATATTATTACTGGCGTGTCGATGAAATTTGTAAAGAAGGAATAGCAAAAGGCGACCTCTGGACGTTCCGCACAAAGGGCGGCAGCCTCGTTATTCAGGTCGACCTTGCTGTAAAGACGTGCGACAATAAAAAGCTTTATCCGGGCCTTGCAAAACCGGGATGGACGATATGGGCGTCGAATGCCTGGACGGACATGTATATGCACGACTATCAGATTTTCCCGTTAAAGGCCGACGGTTCGTTTGACGAGGGCGGCATAAACGGCACCGGCGTCACTCTGTGGATGACGACCGGAAACGAGGGACAACTCGGTATCGGTGCCAAGGGCGTCTGCCGGGATAATCTCGGCGGTGGCGGATGTCCGAGCGGAGTTGCTGAAGGCGACCCTATCTGTAATAGCTGGGCCTACGGCGTTGACTGGGTAGGGCCTTATGCAGGTGACTTATTGCTTGTGATCCGGGGTTTGCCTGCGGGTGTTTATGAGATGAACAGTTATCACAATTTCTGGGAGCCTTGTACGCAAAAGACCCGCAACTGTCTTGACTGTGTATGCGGTATGCCTCCTATGCCTTCTGTTACGGCTAATTCGCTGCCTGCCCGACTTGTCTCCCTGGATGCCAACGGCGT
>Ga0114922_10002469_pt1 | contig 17351 bp, 13 predicted proteins | sample AartaG_FD_100975 | JGI IMG/M metagenome (GOLD analysis project Ga0114922, IMG submission 100975) | Deep subsurface microbial communities from Aarhus Bay to uncover new lineages of life (NeLLi) - Aarhus_00045 metaG | ecosystem: Environmental > Aquatic > Marine > Oceanic > Sediment | place...
AACATCCTTACCTCTTTCCTCAAATAAAGGTTTAATACATTGTATTGCTAATGCTTCTAAAAGAATTTCTACACTATATATCATAAACGCAAGAAAAAACACTAAAACCAATAAAAGGTCAATTTGAAATAGAAAAGCAAAGAATATTGTTAAGCTGATATCCAGAAAGAGGATTAATATAAATATAACAAATAAATAAGAAAAAACTAATGAATTTATTCCGCGAGGTGATTTCTTGTATACAAATAATAGTTCTTTTGATCTGATCAAAATTGAAATTCCTATTAAGATACTAAAAATTAAGCTTCCAATCCATGCTATTATTAATACTAATAAAAATCTATGCTGAAGAATTTCCATAATCAAACTTATACCTAACGGATTATCTTCAAGAATTATAGTAGATTGGCTTAAGGAAACAGATAAAAAAACACCGATAAATCCAATAAAAACAGTACTATAAATTAATTTAGCATAATTCTCTTTTTTTCTCAAAAATTCTTTAAAATGGATAATTACTAAGCCTGTCCATTTACTCGGAGTAATCTTTCTTATAAATTGATAAAATTTACTTTCCTTATAGATTATTTTTGATTTTTTTTCAATATTTCTTTCTAAATTGTAAAAAACATTAGCCTTTTTATAAGATATATAAAATATTAATAGAGGTATGATGATTGCTAACCCAAGATTAAGCCAAATATTTAAAATATATGGAACTACTAATGATGGGTTTATAATATATAAAATAATATTAGAATACCAAAAAGAAGGAAAAAAAAGCATCCAGACTTTGAAGTTTGGATAATTTGTGATAAACTCAAATAGAAAATGGAAAATATAAAATATTGAAATTACTATAAAAGATAAAATTACAAATACCCAGTTATCAAGTTCTCTTATCTTTTTACTTTTATAGATTCTGTTTTCAATCCAATTAGATAATATGGTTCCCACTAATAGAGCAAACATTGATAGTGTAAAAGTAATAATATAAAATCCAATATAATGAAAGAATGCCATTTCAGGATTTATCTGTCTCAATAAACTAGTTCCTAATGGGCCAATTCCTAATAAAAATAGGAAATAAAAAGGCAATTGACCAACAAATTCACCTGTAAAAATATCTCCTGGTGTAATTGGAGAAGCAATGATCGTATCTTTTAAACCAATTTCGGCTTTTCTATATAGAAGGAATAAAGGATAAATTGTGTACATTACAAATAACATCATAAATGAATATTCTAAGATTAGATTTATAAGAACTTCAAATTGTGCAGAGTAAAACTTTAAAAGCTCAGGTAGTATTTCATCGAATAAAACCGGACCTAAGAAAGCTGCCCAAAGCAAGAAAAATGTATAAATCAAAATGAAAAATAGTCTACGATTTTTTCTTACACGAAAAGTCTTTAATCGGATCTCATTTTTCGCTATTATCTTCCAAAGAGGCAATTATGATTTTCTCTTTTTCTTTATTTTTCAATTATATTAAATTAAATAATGATTAAGAATAATTTTTTTTAAATAAATTTGTTTAATAAATTAGAAATTGAAAAAAAGGCTTTTTAATTTATTTGCTTTTATTTATATATTTTTAGTTTATTTTACTAATTTAGCAATTTTAATCACAAAAAAAAGTATAATCTTTAATAGATTTTACTTTTAATCAAGTTGTGAACATAAATTATATAATAAATTTGATGAATTTAGGTTTAACTAAATATTTAAATAAGAAAATATTTAATTATCTTAAATAGAGATCAACAAATTTTAATTAAAATATCCCCTTAAAATATTAATAAAAGATGGCTCAAAATCAAATTTCTGAAACAACAGATTCTGATGAGGATGGCATATGGAGAATCAAGACTCTAAAAGTAAGATTGTTAAAGAAACATTCCCATCAGAACTTATATCTATTATTGGAGATATCCTAGCAGGTATATTACTCTCACTTTTAATTTTGCCATTTAATAGTTTTCCGGTTTTAATTTTAATGGTTCCAGCACTTCTCTCTCTTAGAGGTAATTTGAGTGGGCCATTCATAGCCAGAACATCTCGGGATTTGATTATAGGAGATTTTTCTAAGAGAACTTGGATTGAAAATGTACTAGCAACTTATACTCTATCAATATTTACAGCGATTTTCATAGGGATATTTTCCATAATTCTAAATTTTGCGTTTTTCAAATTATTTATACTCCCCACTGTGCATTTTATTCTAATTCCAATCATTTCAATTGTTTTAACTTTATTAATTTCAATTCCTTGCTCAACTGGATTGAACTATTTAGCTTTCAAAAAAGGTTTAAACCCAAATAACATAGTAAATCCTGTTATGACCGCGATTGATGATTTTTCTACTGTATTTTTTTTTCTTTTAACAATAATAATGCTGGGGGTGCCTTAAATTAAATATTATATGAAAATTTTCAAAGAATCAATAATTATCGTGATTATCTCTTCCTTAATGGGTTTAATTTCCGGCACACTTTTATCATTTAATGAAGATCTATTATATACAATTCCTATAATGCTCTTAATAATTCCCGCATTGAACTCTTTGATAGGGGATTTATCAACTGTTTTAGTCTCTAGATTAACTACACATCTTTATATTGGAACAATACCTCCAAAAATTCAAAAATCAGAAAGATTAATAGAAGATTTTTATGGATTAATCATAACCCTTTTATTAAGCTTAGCATCTCTGTTATTTCTAGGATATTTAATTGGAATAATATCAGGTATCAGAATTGTAAATCCATTATTAATGATTTTAATTATTGTTGCTACAATTTTATTAATTTTTTTCATAATGTTCTTAACATTGTTTATAGGCGCCATATTCTTATTTAAGCGAGGTAAAGATCCAAATAATTTTTTAATTCCATTTGTTACCTCTTTAGCGGATTTTCTAACGCCTTTTTTCTTAATACTATTTATAATAATATTTATATAAAATCAAATTTATATGAAAAATGAGTGAATAAAACAATATGACTAAACCTAGGAAAAAATTTAAATATAAACCACTTTCCCTTAAAGATATAATCCGGGAAATGAAGCAAAATATTGATTTAATGATAGATTGGGCTTATAGTGCAATTAAATTTGGAAGTAAAGAACTTGCTGATGAAGCTTATAAAATGGAACAAAGAATTCATGAGCTTACATTTTTACTCAATTTCCAAATTATTCAAGCACATCCAATAGGACTGGATGGAGCAAAAAAATTAGAGCCTATTGTAGTTATGGGATATGCTATTGACAAAATTTCTGATGCTTTATCAGATATTGCTAGAGTCGTGTACATTAATAAAGATATATCATATTTTATTCAATTGTTTAGTGATATTAGTTATGTGCCTGAACCAATAGTTAAAATAATTGTAAATAAAGGGTGTGACTTTATTGGACAAATTAGAAAAGATGTACATTTTAGATCTAAACATGGAGTCGATTTAATTGCAATACATAGAGGAAATAAATGGTTATTTGAAAGAGATGAAGTAGTATTAACAGATGACATTTTAATTGTTAAAGGAGAGATTCAACCTATTATAGAATTGAAAAAATTGAGTAATGATTTGGAACCTTTTTCTTTTGATATTGGAGAAAAGGAGAAAGAACAAATAATTGATCTTGATAATGTAGAAATTTGTGAAAAAGTTGAGGAAATTCAAAGAAATTATGTTTTAATAACAGATATTTCAGAAACTATGATTGAATTAGCATTAGTAGCATTATTCTTTAATAATGAAGAACTAGCAGAAGATATTCTAGAAATGGAGGAATTAATGGATGGGTTAAATATCGCATTAGAAAAAGATCTTTTAGATTTAGCAAAACTGGTAGAAACCCCTCGCGATCTCACAGGAATAATGAGAATTGTATTTAGCTGTGAACTAATATCTGATGCTGCAGCTCATATTGCAGAAATAATCCTTAAAGGATTTGAACCACATAAGATTTTACAACAAGCTATTCGAGAAACTGCAGAAATAGTAGTACGAGAAACATTATCTGAAGATTCTTATTTTAAAGGTAAAACATATGACGAATTACAAGATAAACGATATAAACGAGGATTTCGTATTATTGCTTTAAAGCGAAAAGATAAATGGATTTATCGATTTAAACAGGATTTCATTTTTGAAGAAGATGATCTACTTATAGGGTTAGGACCTTTAGAAACTGTTATGCAATGGCGAAAATGCGTGAATCCAGAAAAATATAAAGAATAATTAAAATAAAAATTTGAATGCTTCAAGAAATTCATGAATAATTTATTAGAAGTCAGGTTTATATCCGAGAAGAGGGGTAAAGGAGTTTTTGCGAAAAAGAATATAGAAAAGGATACAATTATAGATTTTGCCCATATCGTCCCAATTCCAAATAGAGATTATAAAAAAATTGAAAAAACAATTTTATTTAATTATTGCTATATTTGGGAAGATCCAAAACATAAACCCGAATTTACAAATGCAATTTCGCTCAGTATAAGTCAATTTATAAATCATTCTTATGAACCAAATGTTAAATATATGTACGATTATGAGAATAAAGCAATAGAATTTTCTTCAATTAGACATATTTCTCAAGGAGAAGAATTACTTGTAAATTACAATGGATTAATTAATGATAAAAGTCCTGTTTGGTTTGATGTAGAATAATCTATATACCTAATAATATAATTGTTTTAATTAAGAAATCACAATTATGGTAAAAAATTTAATTAAAAAACCTCCTATTATAACTATATAATTTGTCAGTGTGGTGAAGTCTCATTGAATAAGCTAATAGAGGTAAAAAATATCTCTGCAAAAAAAGGGAAAGGAGTATTTGCTAAAAAGAATATAGGAAAGGGAACAAAGATAGATATTGCTCATATCATCCTTATTTCTAATAAAGAATGGGATTTAATTGAAGACACTGTTTTATCTAATTATTCTTATGAATGGGACGATCCTAATTGTAAAGGAGAATATGAATCAGCAATATCCTTAAGTGTTAGCCAGTTTATAAATCATTCTTATAATCCGAATGTGAAATACGTCTACGATTATAAAAATAAATGTATTGAATATATTACAATTCAAGATATTTCTAAAGACGAGGAAATAACAGTAAATTACAATGGAGAACCCTTGAATAAATCTCCTATATGGTTTAAGGTAGAAGAATGATTATTTTTTTCTTAACGATTTAAGGGTTTTCAAATTCATAATATCTTCCTTCAAATCTTTGCCTTTCGGAGTTTCTAAAATACCTGGCATATTTCTAAATCTTTCATCATTAATGAAAAAACCAAATGGTTCTTTTCCTATTTTTCCTTGACCAATATGAGTATGTCTATCTACTCTCGAGCCACATTCCTTATCTGTATCATTTAAATGAAATGCAAAAAGATATTTTAAACCAATAATATCATCAAATTCATTCCACATTTCTTCATACCCTTTTTTTGTTGTAAAATCGTATCCTGCGGCAAAGACATGAGCAGTGTCAAAACAGATTCCAATTCTATTTTTATTTTGTATTTTAGCTATTATCGTTTTAAAATGATGGAATTTATTACCTAAACCTTTCCCTTGACCAGCAGTAGTTTCAAGTAGTATAATAACTTTTGAGGATATTGTTGACTCTATCAATTTATTTATATGATCAGCAATTTGAGTCAATGCTTCTAATTTAGTAATTTCCTTTTTATCACTTATAGGAATAACTCCAGGGTGCATATTTTCGTATTCTATAGTTAACTGATCTACTTTTGTTAGCTCGTCAATCATAGCATTATATGATTTTTCTAATTTTTCCTTGTCTAAGCTAGCCAAGTTTACTAAATAACTATTATGAGAAATAACAGGCCATATCTCATCTTTCAATTCTTCCTTCTTATTTATAAAATCACCAATCTCTTTTTGCTTTAAGGGGCCAGAGGTCCAACCACGTACATTTCTAACAAAAACTTGAATTGCTTCACAACCTAATTCTTTGCCGCTCTCGAATGCCATATATTTTCCTCCTGAAACACTCATGTGTGCGCCAATTCTCAATAAAATCACCAAATTGATTAGTGTTTTTTGTTTAGTATATTATATATACTTTATTTTCTTTTTTATTGATTAAATTTATTTGATAAATCCAATTTTAATTAAATAAAAGAAAATATGCTTTCAAATTGATTATGAGTGAATTTTATCATCTTAAACATTTGCAAAAAGACCAAATTGAAGCAGCAAGTAGAGTGGCCGCTCGTGCATTCTACAATGATCCTTTATTCGTTTATTGTTTTCCAGATCCTATTGAAAGAAAGATTAAAAGTGTTACTCACTGCGAATTGCTGATTTTAGCTGGAATTTTATCCGGTGAAGTATATATTACATCAAGTGATATTGAAGGTGTTGCTGTGTGGCATCCTCATGGAATAAAAGATCAGAAAATGGGGAAACAATCCAAGGAGATCATTAGAAGATTGCGAAAAGTCAAAAGAGAGAATCTTTCAGATCCTTTATTTATAGAGAGAATGGGTATCTTTAATGAAATTGTTAATTCATTTCAAAATGAACATGTGAATTTTTCTCATTGGTATTTAAGCATTATTGGCCTAGATCCTATACATCAAGGAAAGGGCTATGCCAGTAAGTTATTAAAAATGAAACTTGCTGAAATTGATAAGCAAAACTTACCTTGTTATTTACATACTGAAAATGGAAAAAATATTCAAATCTATGAGCATTTTGGATTTGAACTTGTTGGAAAAACAAAGGTTCCTAATTCTAATTTTTATTTTCATGGAATGCTTCGAAATAAGAAAAAAGTTGATTAGAAGTTATGTTCATCTAATCTTTTCCAAAAATTTTCTAATTCTGCTTTTTCAAAAGTAAACTTCAAACCTATTGGTTCAGACTGTTCTTCTCTGAAAAATTCAGGCACTTTATTCATTTCTTGTGTAATCCCTGCCTTGTTATTAAACTTAATTTCAGTTTTTATAATTTCTATTCCAATTTTGATTACATCATCTCTAGTTAAAGTTAAATTATACATGGCATTAATTGCATTCGCTATTATTTCCATGTTTTCATAGCTTGGGCCAATAAAATAACAACAGCCCATAGAATCCAAAATTGCTGTATAAATCTGTAGTTCGAAAGATAAATCAAGTTTATTCTCATTTTCAGTTAATTCTCCATAGTTTTTATGTTGACTTGGAACTCTTCCGGCAATAGCTGCTCCAGCAGTATGGTCTGCTCCTTGAGGGGAGGTTACGTAAGTAACTCCCATTGCTTTAAAGACTCTACTATCATAAGCGGAAATTCCTTGCCCTTTAACTTGAGGAATTCGCTTTGCATTAAGTTTTTCTCCAATAATTTTAACACCATTGCTATATAATTGCCCTTCTTCCGTATTATTTCTTATTTCATCATCCAAGATTTTAAAAACTTTTTCGGCATTTCCCCACTCTACTTTTCCACAATCCATAGCAACACCAACTGTTCCACCAAACTCAATTGTATCAAGCCCTAAATCATCACAAAGATGATCAATTTTAGCTAAACTATCTAAATCGTCAATCATCAAATTACTGCCATTTAAAGCCATTGTTTCATATTCTAGACTTGATGTAAGATGATTCCCTTGCTCATCAACAACTAGATTTGAACATTTTATTACACATGTGGGAGAACAAGCTAATCTCTTTTTACCTCCTCTCGCAACTACAAGTTCATGAAGTCTTTCTCCTGAAATATTATCAATTTTATCATAAGATCCCATTTGAAAATTTTTTGTAGGTATACCTCCGTATCCACTCATACCCTTCATCATTAAAGAGGTACCAAATGTAGAAAACACTTCTTTCGAAGAAGCCAATTGTTTAGCAAATGGTTTAGATCCTTCTCTGAATTTTTTAATATCATGCATTTTTACTTTGGAAGTTTTTGAGGGAATTATCACTATTGCTTTAATTCTTTTAGAACCCATTACAGCTCCTAATCCACCCCTAGCAGCATGTCTACTTGGGTATCCTTCCAAATCATTTGCCGCTACTGTAGCTGATTTCATCAAATGTTCACCCGCAGGGCCAATAGAGTAAATACCAATATTTTCTCCATATTTTTGTTTTAATTTCGAATATAGTTCATAATTACCTAAACCTTTATATTCTTCTGCTGACAGAATCTTAATACCATACTCATCAATTAAGATAAGTTTTAATAGTAGTGATATATCTTCTAGCACTATTGCTCTAATACCATGTCTTGCTAACATCATGGCAGGTCTTCCCCCTACATTGGCTTCTTTTATCCCATTAGTTAAAGGACTTTTCGCTCCTACTGATGTACGTGCAGAACAAGGAAATGGACTGCCAGCAAGAATTCCATTGGCAAGAATTAATTTATTTTCGTTTCCTAAAGGATTACATAATGGTGGTACTTCATCATGAATAATCTGAGAACTCAACCCTCTAGCACCACGTAATAAATATTTTGAATTTGGAGTAATTTCTTCAAATTGAATATCTTCATTCTCAATGTTTATTCTTACTATTTTCATAGTTGAACAATAATAGCTAAAATTATTTTATCTTTTCTCTTATATCTTTTATGTATGGATGAAATTGATCTCAGTATTATTTTACTTTTTAAAAATAATTCGAGATTAAAATATCGAGAGATCTCAGATTATTTAGAATTATCTGTGAAAGTAATCTATTCTTCTGTATCTATTTGATTCTTCTTATTTTTCCATAATCTTTGTCTTCTTTCCTTTGTTCTTGAAGAAAGGCTTTTCTCTTAGAAATAGCTTGGTACAATTCTGGAAGATTTTCAGGAGGTATAGATTCTGTTGATTTTTTTACTAACTGTCGCGCTTTATTAGGACAAGTTGGGACACAAACTCCACATCCAATACAATAGCCTAGATTAACTTCACAAATCCCATTCTCATTAATTTTATTCGCGTCCATATGGCATCTAGTAATACATTCGTTGCATCCTGAACATTTCTTCTCATCAATTTCTACGAAATAATTTGAATTAATATATTGAGCGGGATTGACATATTTTTTAAGATTATTGAGGACCACACAAGAACATCCACAACAGGAACATATCATAAATGGTTTTTGGGCATTACTAGGGCAAATTACCATTCCCTTGTCTTGTGTCATTCGCAATATTTCAAGTGCTTCTTCTTTTGTAATCTCACGACCTTGTTCAAGAAAAATCCGTGGATTAACACCAATTGAAATACAAGTTTCTATTGGATGATCACAACCTTGTCCTTGAACTTCTTTTGATTGTCTACATATGCAAGGGCATAAGTATAATGTTTTATCAACCTTATCTATTATAGTTTTAATCTCATCAAAATTAGAAACATTATATTCCAGACTGATACTTTTCTCTATGGGAATGGTTCTCATTTGTATAATACCATTTTCTAACATTGCAGATACAAACCCTTCATCCATGTATTGGTCAAGATCTTCAGAAAAATCTTTAGTTAGTTTATCTATTTGATAATCATAAAATCCTACCATTAAAAAAGCGATAGAATAATAATTTGTTCCATCTCTTCTTCGAATCCAATTAATTGATCCTTTTTTCGCTAATGTTAGAAGTGCTTCCGAGAATTGCTCTATTGTCCAACCTTTCTTTTTGAAAGGTCTAAACATTGCCCTTGGTTCTTGAGGTATAATCTTTAGATTTAACGCAATTTCAGCTTCTTGAGGGGTAAATAGATGTTTTAAAATCCTAATTTTTACACCAGATTTCGTCTCTGGATAATCAATTGGAAGAGAATCTAAATATTTCTGAAGCTTTCGATAAATTAATTCTTCACTATTGGAACTCATAGAAATTACTTATTTTTTATTTTATAAAAATTTGTCACTTAGATTTCTTTTGATCTAAATTCTAATAATTGAAATTATTTTATTATTAGTTCAATTTTAGATGAATATTTTCCCATTATTTTCCCCTAATTAATAAAATTGAAGAAGTATTTGTATCTTTTTTTTCAAAAAGTATTAAAAATTTTCAGATCGTAACAAAGATTTATAAAGCCAACTTTCGTATATTAGCATATCACGGATATTAAATTATTATTAAAATTTTAATAACAGTGATGTGTGTAGTTGACGCTTTTTTAGCAACTTATTACTTGTGAAAAATCATGAATGAACAGTATCGTACTTTTTTGAAAAATAACAAAATCGATGAAAATTCAATCCCTCAAACTAAATGTTGTAAAAATCCATTTATCGAATCTAGGGATGGCAATAAAGTTTGTTTAAATTGTGGGGTAATCTTTGAGAGAACCTACGTTGGAAATGAACGAAGAGCCTACACAATTGAAGAAATACAGAGCCGTCGCAGAACAGAACCGCGCTGGAGGGATTTTGGACCCAGAACTATGCTCCCGACGACTAAAACAGATAGTAAAGGCAAAAGTATTGGCGCTAAGGAGCAAGCTCTTTTCTCTCGTCTCTCGAAAATTCAGAATTCGCTAATTTCAAGTATTGAAAGAAACTTTTGGGAAGCAAAGCCAAAATTAAAAATGTTAACATCGAAACTCAATGTACCCGAATATATAGCAGAAACAGCTTGGAAGATATATAGCTTGGTTGCAAAAAAGAAATTAACAATGGGGAGATCAATAAATGGATTTATTTCAGGATCGCTATATGCTGCTATTCGCGTTCATGACTTTCCACGGCTTTTAGATGAAATATGTGAAGCATCATTAACTCCAAGGAGGACAGTTCATAGAAGTCTAGCGATGATTATTCGTGAGGTATTACCTGAGCTTAAATTAAGATATCAACCAATTACTGCTGAATGTTTAGTATTCCGTTTTGGTAATGAATTAGATTTACCGATATCAATACAAAAAAACGCAATAAATATGTTAAAAGATGCATCAAGAAATGGTTTAAAACGAACTGGGAAAGATCCAAAGGGTTTAGCTGCTGCTTGCATATATATCGCAGCTAAGAATGGTTTAATCCGTAAAACACAATCACTCGTAGCTAACGTAGCAAAGATCACAGAGGTTACATTGCGATCTCGTGCTAAACAAATAAAGAGTAAATTATCTTAAATTTTTTTTGTTATTTTGATTATTTAATCATGTTTTTCAGCTTCTTCTTGTAAGAGAGACCATTTTATACCAACTGCAGTTATGCATAATCCAAGAAGTAACAAAAAGCAATTCACTGAAATAAAGAAAACCCAAAATATCGCGGGCATAATTGAGGTGATAGAAATACTAAAAAGAGCATTTTGAAACGAAATAGTCGTAAACGTTGTGCTGATATTAGTTTTCCCTAATAACACTAAGAAGTCCATTTTAACAAAAGCTCCTAATAAACCTACCATCCCGATGATAATAATAAGCTTTGTTAATGGCTTGCTTTCAATATTTTTTTTTGAAGAGACTTTAAATATGAAAATCCCCAGAATTAAAAAACAAAACATTGAGATAATTACAAATAACCATAATAATGTCCCTGAAAATGGAAAGATCGTGGAAGAGTAAACAAATTCCGATAATAAGATGGTATTTCCATCCAGAATAAAGGGCGTAAAATTTAATAATACTATATAAGCTACCTCGATTAAAGAAATTATTATTAATATTGAACCAACGATTTCAAGAAATTTAAGAACTTTTTCATATTTCATATTTAACACATTTAAATCTTTTAAAAAAGCAAGAAAATTTTTTATGTAATTATACTTATTATTGTTTTTGAAATTAATAAAAATTTTTAATATTATTGTTTTTTAATCAAATCTATTTAATTATAATTAATCTTTCATAAATGTTTTATATTGAAAAAGAAAAAAAAATCTGATTCGGAAATCTCAAATTGTTCTCATAAAAATATGAAACAAGACAGTGGATTTATTGTTTGCCAAGATTGTGGACTGATTATGGAAGATAATGTAGCTTTTGAAGATACCGTATCAACCAGTGATTTTTTTACAGATTCCCAGAGAGATTACGAAAGAAGAATCAGAGTAAGTGATTCAAAAGCACTCCAAGATCCTGTCATTAAAGAGAAATATGACCGAATTAAAACTCTTGAAAAATGGTTCAGAGACTATGAATCTGATTTTACTGAACAAAAAAAAACAATTGAATTACTAAAAAGCCATGGAATTGGATTAAACATTGATAACGTTAAAAATAAGGAAATTAAGGATCGATATTTGAAGTATAATAAATATCACCGCCATAATTATCAAAATATGGTGATAATTTTTCTAGCAATTGTATGGATGCAAATAAAGGACACTACAAATATTAGGATTGAGCAATTCATTAATGTTTCTAGGGAATTAGGTCATAAAATAAATAAAAAGATGTTAAATAATGCTATGTTAAAAATCAAACGAACTGAAAAGATATTTAAAGAGAAGAAGAGTACTAAAGAACTAGAGAATGAGATTAAAAATAAAATCAAAATTGTCTTTCAGAAAGACTTAAATCATATTCCGTACGAGAAAGTCCAAGAGTTTTTTTTCAATAAAGGTGAATATGAAAAAACTAAAATCGATATGCAGTTATTAGCTGACAAAATATTGAATAAAATCTCTTATCGCCAGATTCAGAGTCTTAATTACAAAGCTTTTACTGCTGGATTAATTTATTATATAGGGCAAACTCTTGAAAACAGAAAAATTTTCACTCAAAGTCTAGTAGAAAGTACTAGTAAATTTTCAAGTACGACAATTCGGAAAAGATATCACGTTCTAAAAGATCTCTTAGGAGATCCTCAAGCACTTAACATCTGATTTGAATAACAATTTCTTAAGCCTAAATCCTTAATAACCTTACAAACAATATTAAATAATATTTATATTAGAATCACAGTTTAAATGATTAAGATGTCATTATCTGAGAAACAAAATGAAGTCTATTATTATAATCAACCAATTGAGGATTTAGTAAAAAATTTTAATACTAATATTGAGAAAGGATTAAATTCCTCCGAATTACATGAAAGATATCAAAAATCAGGGTATAACGAATTACCAAAAATTAAAAAATCTATTTGGAAAATTTATCTTGCTCCAATCTTCAATTTTTTAATTGTTATTCTCATTATTGCTGGGATTATAATTGTAATATTAGGGTCTCCAAGTGAAACAATAATAACTTTCACAGTAGTGATAATTAACTCAATTACAGCTATAGTTCAACAATTTCGTGCACAAAAAGCTCTAGAATCCTTAAGAGAAATCTCTGCCTTAAAAGCAACCGTTTTAAGAGACGGAAAGCAGATCGAAATTAGAACAAAAGAATTGGTTCCAGGAGATATCGTAATGTTAAGCCAAGGAGATAAAATACCAGCAGATAGTAGAATAATTGAATTTATGGATTTTAGTGTTGATGAAGCTCCTCTCACAGGAGAGAGCGAACCTGTAGAGAAAAATAGTTATATTATAGAGAAAAAAGATATACACCTCCAAAATCAATCAAATATGATATTTATGGGAACATATGTACGAACAGGAAGGGCTAAAGGATTAATTACAGGAACAGGCGTAAAAACGGAAATTGGAAAAATTTCGCAGACATTAAATGAAATGGGAAGTATTGAAGATATTCCATTAACCAGAAAGTTAAATCGTTTAGGGTATATTCTCGGAACGATTGTGATAATAAATCTTATTATATTATTAACTTCTAAACTAATGATTCTAGGTATTGAAGGGAATTTGATCCAAAATGAAATAATTGAAGCAATTACAGATTCAATAATTAGGTCAATGAATATAGTACCCATAAATTTACCTTTACTTTCAACTCTAGTTCTTATTACAGGCGTTTTAATCATGGCTCAAAGTGGAGTAATTATTAAAAATTTGTCCGCTATCGAATCTCTTGGACGAGTATCGGTTATTTGTTCTGATAAAACAGGAACTATCACCAAAAATGAAATGACAGTGGAAAAGTTCTGGATAAATGATCAAGAATATGAAGTTTCAGGATCTGGATATGATGCTACTGATGGTTTAATCTTTCAGAACCACAAACCAATTAATTTAACTGAAAACGAGACATTCATGAAGTTTCTTAACTCTATAGTAATAAATAATAATGCTCGTTTAGAATTTGAAGATATTAAAGTTAGATTAAAGAATATTAAAGAAAAGGCGGTAAGAAGGGCGCTAGGGTCCCCCACAGAAGCGGCATTATTAGTATTAACTGAGAAAGCTGGTTTACATCCTTATGATATTAAAAATAATTATATAATTACTAAAGAATTTTCATTTAGTTCTGAAGATAAAAGAATGACAACTATATGTAAGCCTTTGGGAGATAAGGATGAAATTTTTGCCTTTTCAAAAGGCGCACCTGAAAGAGTGTTAGAAATATCTTCACAAATTGAAATTAACGGAATTTTGAAGGATCTTAACCAGATATATAAAGACTCAATTCTAGATAAAATCGATGAGCGAGCAAATCAAGGCTTTAGAACTTTAGCAATTGCATATAAAAAATTAAATAAGATTGATGATCTAAAAAGAGAAGAAGTTGAAAATAATTTAGTTTTCTTAGGTTTTGTTTCTATTATGGATCCTCCACGACCAGGAGTTAAAAAATCTGTTGAAGAGTGCCAAAATGGAGGTGTAAAAGTAATAATGGTCACAGGAGACCATCCAGCAACAGCAAAAACTATTGCTTCACAGATGGGGATTTTTAGAGAAGGAGATTTGGTCGCAACAGGCAATCAAATAGAAAATATTCCTCTCTCAGAATTCAATAAAACATCAGTATTTGCTCGAGTTGAACCTAATGATAAACAAGTAATAGTAGAGACTTATCAAAAACAAAAATTAATATGTGCTATGACAGGGGATGGCATCAATGATGCTCCTGCTTTAAAACTAGCAAATGCAGGAGTTGCGATGGGGATTACTGGTACCGATCTTGCTAAAGAAGCCTCTGATATGGTAATTACAGATGATAATTTTTCTTCAATCAAACAAGGTGTTAAAACAGGAAGAGGAATCTTTGCTAAAATCAGGACAATTATTTTTTTCTTTATTTGCACTAATATTGTAGAAGGGATAATATTTTTTACTTTCGAGCTTATAGCACCTTTCATAGGATTCGAACTTTTTGCATCAAACTGGCAACATATTTATATCTTTGGTATAGTCCATTCTCTTCCAGCTTTAGCTTTAGTAATTGATACACGTCCGAAGGATATAATGATTGAACCACCTAGAGACGAAGAAGAATTATTAAATAAGAATATGTGGATTATGCTATTAATTCAAGCTTTTCTAATTGGTTTAGGATTAATTCTTTCTTTGCAACTGACTTTAAATGGATTTATTCCATTAAATGAATGGAATTTAAACCCAAATATTAGTTATATCGTCTCAGGACAAGAATTGGCTCAAAAAGCAAGAACAATGTTTATTACTACAATATTCATTGTTGAAACCAATTTCATATGGACCTTTAGAAGACCAAATAAATCTCTTTATAGAAGTATCAAAGAAGAATTAAGCCTTTCTTTATTGGTTATATGTTTATTTACGTTAGCCATACATATATTGTACATTTGTTTTTCCCATATCGTTAATTTTTATGTGAATGATGTATTTGGGTTGAATCTACAGATAAATTTCATGTTTCTTAGTGGTACAGATTGGTTATTTTGTATTTTGCTAGCATTACCAGGAATAGTTGGTATTGAAATTTTTAAATACTATGCTCGAGGTAGAAATATTCATTTTTAAATTTCTCTTAGATAGAAATATTTAATTTTTTAAATCATGATTATTATAGGTTATTTATTATATTGATAAGAATTTTGAATTCACTTATCATTAATTATTCTTAAAAATTGTGGAAGAACCACTATGGAATCTACAGAAAAGAATTACTATAATCTTCAATTAGAGCAAATTTATGAAAAATTTCAAGCTAACCCTGATAAAGGTTTAACTGAAAAAGAAGCTAATAAGAGATTAGAAAAATATGGTTTTAATGAAATCCCCAAAGTATCAAAAGGTTTTATTAAAATCTATTTAGCGCCACTGTTCAACTGGTTAATAGTTATTTATCTAATTGGATCTTTGATTTTATTTTTAGCAGCGATCTTTGGAGGAGAAGGAAATCTATTCTTTGTTGGCTTAACTTTAGGAGTTGTATTACTGAATTGTATAGTTGCAATTATTCAACAATATAGAGCAACAAAAAAGTTAAAGGCTTTACGTGAGTTAACTGCTCCTACTTCAACTATAATTAGAGATGGCCAAAAGAAAGAAATTCCGACTAAAGAAATAGTTGTAGGAGATTTATTAGAACTAAATCAAGGTGATAAAATACCAGCAGATGCTAGAATTATTGAATCGTATAACATGGTGGTAAATGAAGCCTCATTAACTGGAGAATCTGAGCCTGTAAGAAAATCAGAATCGGGAAAACCATTACATAAAAAAGAGATTTCAATAGGAGAACGCAGTAATATGGTATTTTATGGTACTTACATTAGTACAGGAAATGGTAAATCAATTGTTGTAAAAACTGGGGGAGATACTGAAATTGGTAAAATTTCTCATGGGTTAGAAGAAGCTGGTACAAGCGAGATTCCAATACGACAGAAAATGAACCATTTTGGAAAATGGCTGGGTTTAATAATTTTTATCTTTTGGTTTATTACATTGATAATTCTTTGGGTAGCAAGAGGGTATGTTGATATAGTAGGAAGTATGAATTCTGCTCTCGATTTGATGCCCCTTAATATTCCGCTGCTTTCAACTATTGTTTTGATAACAGGAGTCTTAGCTATGGCACATCATGGTGTTATTATAAGAAACCTCGCTTCAGTTGATAGTTTAGGCCGTGTAAGTGTAGTTTGTTCGGATAAAACTGGCACTTTAACTAAAAACCAGATGTCTATACAGCATATTTGGACAAATGGGTCAATATTTAGAGCTACTGGTAGTGGGTATGCTCCAGATGGAGATATTATTTTAATGGATGATGTAAAAAATCCTCTTTATGTTAAACACATGGATGAATACCCTTATCTGAAATTATTGTTAACAGCAGGCTTTTTAAATAACAATTCAGCATTGATTAAAAATGAAATTGAAATTTCGGGTAGAATAATTCCCAAATGGGATGTCGTTGGTTCTCCTACAGAAGGAGCACTAATGGTTTTATTTCAGAAAGGTATGGGTGATTATCTTCTCGATGATTTTGAAGCGATTACTGAATATCCTTTCGATTCTTCAGTAAAGAGAATGACTAAACTTTATAAACGAGAACAGTCATATTATTCATTTACAAAAGGAGCAAGTGAAGTTCTA
>Ga0114922_10002471_pt1 | contig 17348 bp, 12 predicted proteins | sample AartaG_FD_100975 | JGI IMG/M metagenome (GOLD analysis project Ga0114922, IMG submission 100975) | Deep subsurface microbial communities from Aarhus Bay to uncover new lineages of life (NeLLi) - Aarhus_00045 metaG | ecosystem: Environmental > Aquatic > Marine > Oceanic > Sediment | place...
CCAGCATATTTGCCGCCATTTTGGATGATGAGAAGGGTGGAAGGTTTGGTATAGAACCCCGCTTGCACTTCGAATCCAGTCAATTCTATTTGAATGACACCAACGTGCTGCAGACGGTGTTTCAGACGGAGACTGGAGCAGTAACGCTAACGGACTTTATGCCATGCTACCGCAGGGCCGACGGAAGACTCATACAGCTTAATGAAATCCATCGCATAACAGAGTGCACTCACGGGGAAGTCGACCTCAAGGGCACATTTCAACCCAAACCAGAATATGCCACAGTTGATCCCTCTTTGGATATCACAAGGTATGGCTTGGTAGTAGGAGGAGGCAAAGATTATATGTCGCTATCGTCGTCTGTCCCATTCAAAGCTCTCGGAGACCAGGCGACGGCTATTGTTAAACTACGGCGCGGAGATAAAGCCGCCTTCATGTTAAGATATGGCTCGGACAGACCGCTTATCGGGGTTATCAAAAACTCGCTGAATAAACTTTCCCGAACAAAGGCATACTGGCAGCAACAGGCAGAAGGTTGTGTTTTCTCAGGGCCCTATCGAGACTACATAGTGCGCTCTTATCTGGCATTACACCTATTGGTATACTCACCAACAGGAGCAATTGTCGCCGCTCCTACGACATCACTCCCGGAGGAAATCGGCGGCGAAAGGAACTGGGACTACCGCTTTACATGGCTCCGCGACGCCTCCCTCACGCTCAACGCCTTTTCCTCACTGGGTCATAAAGAAGAGGCAATTGGCTTCATGAAATGGTTACTCAACGTATGCGACAAGTGTGGCCCTAAAGCACAAATTCTATACGATATTGATTTTGAAGATCCCCTTGCTGAGAGAACGCTCGATCACTTGGCAGGCTATCGCGACTCCCGACCGGTACGAATTGGCAACGCTGCTTATAGCCAGCGCCAGTTGGATATTTTTGGTGAAGTCCTTGAAGCAGCATACAACTACGTAGAAATCGGTGGTTATATAGGCAATAAAGACTGGATATTACTGGAGACATTTGTTGATGCTGCCTGTGAACTATGGGCAGAACCAGACAGCGGAATCTGGGAAGTAAGAGGAGGCCCGTTTCATTTCGTTCACTCCAAGGTCATGTGCTGGGTTGCTGTAGATAGGGGAATAAGATTGGCCCAGAGTTTGGGGCGAACCGAGAAAGTCAGTTACTGGCATAAGGCTGCCGAGGAGATACGTAATGACATTATGAATAAAGGCTGGAACCCAGAGAAGGAGGCCTTTACCCAGCACTATGATACCGAGGCTCTGGACGCCAGCGCTCTGTTAATACCTCTTTTCGGCTTCTTACCGACTTCTGATGAGAGGGTACAGTCCACGATTAATCGCATTGTTGCAGAACTCAGCTGGAACGGCCTACTGCGCAGGTACAGAACTGATGAGACCAACGATGGGCTTAAAGGCTCCGAAGGCGCATTCCTGTGGTGTTCATTCTGGCTAGTCCGTAATTCAGTCAGATTGGGGAGATTGGAGGAAGCCATCGAGTTATACGACAAGCTGCTCAGTTATAGCAACCACTTAAGTCTTCTCTCGGAGATGGTTGAGCCAACTTCGGGAGAGGTATTAGGTAATTTCCCGCAGGCTCTTACTCATTTGGCGGTTATTATTACAGGACTGGAGTTAACAGAGGCGATAAGAGAGAAAAGAGTGGGAGGTGAAGCATGAAAGCTGGGGTAGTCATTCCAGGTAAAAAAGACAGTGCTCAATTAGTTGAAATAGACATGCCAGTAAGCTCAAGCGGTCAAGCTTTTGTTCGACTGCTGGAGGTGGGTATCGACGGCACTGATATAGAGATCACCCGTGGTGAATATGGTGAAGCACCACCAGACAACGCCTTCATTATCCTGGGACACGAGGCGGTTGGGCAGATCAAGGATCCTGGCACAACAAAGCTAAGTAAGGGTGATCTGGTCGCACCGCTGGTCAGACGTCCTGACGGATGTGTCAATTGCCGCAGCAGTAAATCTGACATGTGCATCGAGGGTAATTACCGCGAGTGTGGTATCAGGGGGACGCATGGATTTCTGCGTGAGTACCTTGTTGAGAAACCAGATTTCCTAGTGCCGGTTCCAAAAGAACTGCGGAATATAGCTGTACTTACCGAGCCAACAAGTATTGCTACAAAAGGAATGGAACAGGCCATAGAACTTCATAATCGCAGTGCCAATCCAATTAATATCGCCGTGGTGCTTGGGTCGGGGCCACTAGGCCTGCTGACGACTGCACTACTTAGACTGCAGGATTTCAATACATATGTGCTTGACATAGTACCAAGATCAAGTCCGAAGGTACACCTTATTGAAGCAATTGGGGCTACTTATTTGGATGGACGTGAGTCAGTCGTGACAGCACTCCCCCAAAAACTTGGCAACCTCGACCTGATTGTAGAGGCGACAGGCAATAGCACTGTGGCCTTTCAGGCAATTAGTGCTCTGGGATTAAATGGCATACTATGCCTGATGGGCGTGTCAACGGGTGAAAAACCTCTGGAAATCTGTGCTGATTGTCTCAGCATGCAGATGGTGCTGGGAAACAAGATGGTATTCGGCACTGTTAGTTCTAACCGCGGTCATTTTGAAAGATCAGTACAGTCGCTGACAAGCATGGAACAGAAATGGCCTGGCTGGCTATCAAGACTAATTACTCGGCGGCTTACACTGGACAAGTTCAGGGATGCGCTTGATCCTGGCCCAGATAATATTAAGACGGTGATCGAATTGACGTGACAGAATGACTACGACCTTTCCCTCTTATCACAAGAGCGACGGTAATATTTACAGGCGCTCTATACTATAGATATAAAAGTAGAAATCATATTAAAGGAGGTGCACAACAGTGAAAAGTTACGACGTGATAGTCATCGGCTCCGGGGCTGGAGCAATTATTTCAGATGAAGCCGCGGCGCAAGGTCTAAAGGTAGCGCTTATAGACAAAGGTCCATTACTGGGCGGAACCTGTCTTAATTGGGGTTGTATCCCCTCTAAAATGCTCATTTACACAGCCGACCGAATAGCAGAAATAGAGGAGTCCAGGAAGCTGGGTATTGAAGCGGAGATAAAGAACATAGACTTTCACTCCATAATGGAGCGAATGAGACAAAGTAGACAGGAAAGCCAGATTCATATTAGAGAAGGCATTAAACAATCTAAGAACTTAGATTTCTATGAAGGTAAAGGATATTTTGTGGGTGACTACACCATGGAGGTTAATGGAGAAAAACTAAAGGGGGAAAAGGTTTTCATTGCATCTGGATCACGCCCATTCATACCTCCGATTAAAGGCTCGGAGAATGTAGATTACCTTACAAACGAATCAGTGCTGGAACTGCAGGAAAGCCCGGATAGCCTTATAATCATTGGTGGTGGCTATATCGCTGTTGAATTCGGGCATTTCTTTGCGGCCATGGGCACTGAGGTCACCATTCTTGAAATGGCTGACAGTTTGGTACTCTCTGAGGAACCGGAAATCTCTGATCTCCTGAAGAGTGAGTTGAGTAAGCGCATGGGAGTCTATACAAATGCCCTGGCAGAGGAAGTCAAAGAAAGCGAGCACGGCGTTGTGGTTGTTACAAAGGATACTAATACCGGCAAACGAAGGGAATTTGTGGCGCAAAGAATTATGATGGCGGTGGGTAGAAGGTCTAATGCAGATATACTGGAAGTAGAAAATACCGGACTAGAGACAGACAAGAAAGGCTTCATCAAAGTCAACGAATACCTTGAGACAAATCGGCAGGACATCTTTGCCATTGGGGATGCCAATGGTCAGCAGATGTTCAGGCACATGGCCAATAGGGAAGCTGAAATCGTCACGCAGAATGCCTTCTATGGCACGAAAATTAAGGTTGACTACAGCGCCGTTCCTCACGCAGTATACTCGCACCCTCAAGTTGCATCAGTAGGCTTGTCCGAGGCGCAGGCAAGAGAAAAACATAATATCTTCATCGGTAGGACGAAATATTTTGATACTGCCAAGGGCGAGGCCATGATGGAAAAACAGGGTTTTGCCAAGGCCATAGTAGAAAAGAATAGTAGCAGAATACTTGGTTTTCATATCATAGGACCTTACGCTCCCGAACTAATTCAAGAAGTGGTAAACGTGATGACGTCCGGTGGCGGTATGGAAGAACTCGGACAGGGAATTCACATTCACCCCGCCCTTTCAGAACTAGTACAATACACGCTCAGTAGTCTAGAGGAGTCCTAGACTCGATTTATGATAAGCCTATTTTCATCAAAGTAAATAACACAGGCAGTTTCTAATACTGACTAGATACGATTGAAGGTGTCACAGATTCATAATAGGAGGTAACAATGGTCGACAAAAGCGTGATTATTTATTCGACACCAACTTGCCCGTACTATAAGAGAGCGAAAGAGTATCTTTCGCAAAAAGGTATTTCCTACACCGACTACGATGTTGCCAGTGATAGAGATAAGGCCAAAGATATGATACAGAAGTCGAGGCAGATGGGTGTTCCGGTGATATTGGTTGACGATCAATTAGTAGCAGGCTTTAACCAGTCAAAGTTGGACGAATTATTGTCGAAATAGCTACTGTCGGGGGGTTATTATGATAGATATAAACCTCTGGTTCATGTTTCCCGTTGCTGTAGGTATTGCGACTATTGCTATGTCAGCTGGTATTGGTGGAGCAGTTATGTTCGCACCGTTTTTCATGCTTGTTTTAAGGATAGACCCTCTCCTGGCATTGGGGGCAGGACTTGCCATCGAGGTATTCGGTTTCTCTTCCGGCTTAATAGGTTACTGGCGTAAGAAGGTAATTGATTTTAACATCGTAAAACAACTTATCATACTCACTATTCCAGCAACAATAGTTGGAGTCGTATTGGGAAGAGTGTTTCCTGTTTTCATTTTGAAGATTATGTTGGCATTACTGATTCTATATCTAGCGTATCAATTTTTACTGAAAGGGAAGGAGTGTTTGCCTAAAGATCCTCGCTGCACCGGTGTCAGTACCATTCCTGAAAAGCTGGCGCTAAGCAAGATGGTGAAAGCAACAACTCTGCTGGGTGGGTTGTTGGTAGGTATGATATCAGCCGGGCTTGGAGAGGCAAACGAATTGAATTTCCTTCAAAGGATGAGAATGCCAGTCCCTGCTGCGTCAGGTACGTCAGTATTCCTTGTCGCAATGAGTGCCATAATTGGTGTGGGCGCTCATACATATTTTCTTATTAGCCAGTGTGAACTCTCGATTTTCACTAATGTCATTTCTCTTCTGATTTTCACTGTACCTGGAGTCATACTAGGTGCACAGGTTGGTGTTATGTTGTCAAATAGAATAAATCGTCAATCCATGGGCAGATTTGTGGGAGCCTTGTTTGTCGTATTGGCAATACTCACTATTTTGACCATTTTTAGGTAGATGTGGACTCCTATATGGTTCGTAAGAAGGAGGAGCAGAATGATTAAGCAAAAGTCTTATTCTGGAGTTACTTCCTCAGTTGTCACTACACTCTCTCTTCTAATTATTGGGTAGCCCAACCTGACCTCAAAACATTGCAGGAGGTGGAAAAGATGGTAAGGGTAATCATTGAAAGACGTTGCCGACCAGGTAAGGAGGCAGAGTTGGAGACCCTGTTGGTGGAACTTAGGACAAGGGCTATGAGACAGCCCGGATACATTAGTGGCGAGACGCTTAGAGGCGATACCCTCAGAACTGTAAGTGACCCCTCTCTCTGGCTGGTCATCAGCACATGGATCGATGCTGACTCCTGGCAGAAATGGCAGAAGGTGCCGGAGCGTCGCGAGATAGAGAGCAAGATAGAGAATTTGCTGGTTGCTCCTGCGGAAGTGACCATCCTTAGGATTGCCAGCCGGTGAATAGAAGAGTCTGCTCATACCATTGAAAAGTGGGGCGACTTAGGCAGGTATTGCTTGACGTCAGCAAAATGAGATAGATAGCATAGGCGTCTCCATATTATACCCTGCGAAGACATCATAGCATCAGATGCGACATCTTGCTTAGGAGATCAATCTGTACGCTTTCGACCCTAGGTTATGCCTGAGAGCTGTTACGATCTGGGGAGAATCACAAGGGTTTGGCAGCAGCCTGTTATTTGCCTTATAAGAACCGAGTATGTTCAGTGCTTCTAGATCAATGGCAACCGGATCTCCCGAAGCCATGATGACCCCTGGCTCCACCAATTCACCCTTATCGGGGCCTCCGGAGACGAAACATTTCCTCCCATCGACAAGTATGAGGTCAGGTTGCCAGGCAAGATTAATTTCAGCAATCTTTTGCTCCAGGTTCCTGGCATGAAGAGCACGTCGTTCGCCAGGGTGAATAAAGCCTACTGTGAGCTTCAGTGCCCCGGAAAATCGTGCGAGATTATGGGTTTTCACGCAGGGCAAATATACTATCTTGTCAGCTTCGTAGGCTGAGCGCGGCATGGGGACGGAGGTCAGATAATCCCCGTTAACCTTAACCTTAACCCAATCATCAGGCCTATCCTCGAAAGCAATGAGCTCAACCCCTAGATAACACGCTAATTCGAACATACCCACCTTCCTGAACACGGTTCTGGTGGGTCTCCACATCCCTCCCGAACTTTCGCCTATTGCGACTTTTGCTCCCGCTTCCAAGAGGAGTTCAACTGCGGCACGCAGAAACTCCAGGTCGGTAGAGCCAGGATATGGGTCCTGGCTGTTAAAATTTGGCTTAAGCAGAACCCTGTCGCCATTTCCCATAGCCTGCTCCAAGGAACCCAGCAATGCGATGGCCCTATCAATAGAAGCCCTAATGTCTCCGCCTGCCATAACCTTAGCCACCAGAGCTTCGCCATTTCTGACCCATGGGTTGGCAGGACGAGGCCTCGGGTCAACAAGCGGAATATCCTTGGGCGTCCTGTCAGCAAGGAAGTGATAAACCCCAACAAGCTTATCGCCGAAATCCGTCAACTTGAGTCCCCGTGTGCGAACAGCAACTTCTGAGTCTCTTCGTAATAGTCATTATGGACTAGTCGAAGGTTCTTACACAACCCTCTCATATCTCTCCTTTTCGCCAACAACCGTGACACCATAGGCTAGCAGCCAGTTCGTCTTGATATAGAAGCACAAAATTGCTATACTCTCAAAGTTCAGCCATGAAATTATGGAGACAGCCTTTCGATGCTGCCCAGAAAGCTGCAAAGCCAGGGCAAATACATATAGATAAAGAACGGTGCAAAGGTTGCGGCTTTTGCGTCGAATTCTGCCCCAGAGAAGTCCTCGAGATGAGTTCGGAACTAAGTCCTAAAGGGTACAACTTTGCTGTGGTGGATGATGAGAGCAAGTGTCTTGCTTGCGGTTTTTGTGAGTTAATTTGCCCCGAGTTTGCCATAAAAATGTCGACACCGCTGGACAATAACGACGCTTAGCAGTTTGACTACGATGGAAGATCAAGGGCTAGTGGGAGAATTCTTCATGAATGGAGACTTGGCCTGTGCTGAAGGAGCCATCAGTGCGGGCTGCCGCTTCTTTGCCGGTTATCCCATCACACCGGCCAGTGAGATAGCTGAAAGAATGAGCATACGGCTTCCTCAAGCAGGAGGTGTGTACATTCAAATGGAGGATGAACTCGCCTCCATGAACGCTGTGCTCGGGGCATCCTGGGCAGGCGTGAAAGCTATGACTGCTACCTCCGGGCCAGGATTTAGTTTGATGATGGAGAATTTCGGGTTAGGGTTGATGTTAGAAACTCCTTGTGTACTAGTTAACATTCAACGAGCAGGGCCATCCACTGGGTTGCCCACTATGGTGGGACAAGGGGATATGATGCAGGCCCGATGGGGCTCTCACGGCAGCTACGAGATAATCGCTTTGGCACCAATCTCCCCACAGGACATTTTCGACCTTACCATCTTGGCTTTTAACCTTTCCGAGAAATACCGTGTTCCCGTCCTGGTCATGTCTGACGAGGTTGTAGGCCATATGAGCGAGAAGGTAACTATGCCACGTGTAGCACCGGAAGACCTTATAGATCGGCCTCGGCCTGAGCTAGGATCAGAGGAATATCTGCCTTATAAGCCTAATGCGAATCTTGTTCCACCCATGGCCATAGCAGGAGAAGGATATCATTTCCACGTAACCGGTCTAACACACGATGAAAGGGGTTACCCCGTGATGACTGCTGAGGCCCAAGATAAGTTGGTACGTCGTTTGGTAGACAAGATACGGTTCAACAGACACGACATCATAAAATACAACGAATTTCAAGTTGAGGATGCAGATATTATAGTCTGTGCCTACGGAATCTCCGTCCGCATCGCCCAATTGGCAGTAAGAATGGCGCGAGACGAGGGAATTCGGGCAGGGCTTTTGCAGTTGATAACAGTATGGCCATTTGCCGAAGAGCATATCAGGGAGCTCTCGTCACAAGCTAAGGCATTCATAGTTCCGGAGATAAACTATGGTCAGATGGTGCTGGAAGTGGAAAGGTGTGCCGGTGACAGAGCCAAAACGATACTTGTGCCTCACATGGGAGGAAGTGTACACTCACCCCAGACTATTCTAGAGGCGATACGGGAAGCAGCACAATGACTGCTAACTTAAATATAGAAAGTCAATCAATCGAAAGATACTTAAGGCAAGACAGATTGCCCCATATATGGTGCTCTGGCTGTGGCATCGGAATAGCTTTGGGCGCTTTTCTCAGGGCTATTGACCGCGCCACCATAGACCCGGACAAAGTAGCTGTGGTTTCAGGAATAGGTTGCGCCGGCAGGGTAGCAGGTTATGTCAAGCTCGATTCCTTTCATACCACTCATGGCCGTGCCATCCCATTCGCTACTGGCTTAGTACTGGGAAACTCAGAGTTAAATGTGGTGGTATTTTCAGGGGATGGGGATTTGGTAGCTATAGGCGGTAATCACTTGATACATGCGGCACGCCGTAATATCGATTTGACTGTAATTTGTGTAAATAACTTTAACTATGGTATGACTGGCGGGCAGGTAGGGCCTACTGCTCCTCTTGAAGCTCGGACTACCACCACTCCTTACGGTAATTTCGAACCTCCCTTCAACTTGCCCTACTTGGCATCTGCCAGTGGCGCATCTTATGTAGCTCGATGGACGGTGCTACATGCGCGTGAATTGGAGAGAGCTATTGCTGAAGCTATGATTAAACCCGGCTTTAGCTTTATAGATGTGATCAGCCCGTGCCCCCCAGTATACGGTCGCATGAATAAAGAACCGAAGGGACTGGATTCCATGCACTATTACCAGGAAAAAAGTATCATACGAAATGGTGCAGACCCTAAAGAAGCAGACATCGAGTTGAACGGCCCCATTCTGGTAGGCAAGTTTGTGGATATCGAGCGTCCTACACTTTGGGATCACCTACGCCAGGTATCCAGCAAGGCACAAGAGAAGGTTAAGGCACAGGCGAAAGTATAGTTAAGCAGGGGATAGTCTAATATCCCTCGAGTCAGCCAATTTAAAGGTAAATGGATAGAAAGGAAATCAGAATAGCTGGATTTGGTGGTCAGGGCATTGTTCTGTCAGGCTCTATTGTGGGCAAAGCTGCCTCAATATATGATAAAAGGTTTGCCTCGCTTACGCAAAGTTATGGACCTGAGTCTCGTGGCGGCTCTTGCCGTGCTGAGGTAGTAATCGACGATGTTCCCATAGAGTACCCCTATGTGGTTAACCCTCAGGCGCAGATCATCCTGTCACAAGAGGCCTACAACGAGTACGGGAAAAATGCAACTCCAGACACCTTAGTAATCATCGATTCGGATTTAGTGAAAGTCGATCCAGACCAGAACCCCAAGCCCCTTTCCATTCCCGCTAGCTATATGGCTCGGGAGTTAGGACGTGCGGTAGTGGCCAATATCATCGTGCTGGGATTCCTGGCGGCGATAAGCAATATAGTATCGTATGAAGCCCTCAAGGATTCTATTTTGGACTCTATACCGCGAGGGACGGAGGATTTCAATATGAAGGCCTTCGAGTTAGGCTATAACTATGGTGTTGAGCATGGCAGTAAGGTCTGATAGCAGTGTGTCTAAAAGCGTTGGCATCGTTGGCAGCAGCATTGCTGCGATACAAACGGCACTTACCTTGGCCAAGATGAGAGTTAAGGTTAAGCTGATCACAAACCTAACCGCATTTGGATGGGATGATACTATTAGCAATATATCAGGCAATTCCCTTCTGGATCAACGTTTCCTTTGGCCTTTGTGGTTACAGGTGGTAAGCCATCCGTTGATAACACTGTACACTGGCGCCGAAGTGGAATCCATAGAAGGAAAGAACGGTGATTTCAAGATACAAGTAACACAGCATCCACGCTATGTACATGAGGACCTCTGCACTGGTTGTGGACGTTGTCAAGCCGAGTGCTCCGCGAGTGTAACCTCACTGTTAAGAGGTCAAAAGATGACGCATAGTGCTATCCACACGCCGATCCTGGGAGCAAAGGCAGTCCCATCAGCATACGTGATAGATAAGAATGGGCTTTCTCCATGCCAGATGGCATGTCCCCTGGGCATCAACGTTCAGGGATTTGTTTCACTGCTGGCGAACGGCAAGACTGACAAGGCTCTGGCATTAATCAATGAAGCGGCACCGCTTGCCGGGATACTAGGCCGGGTTTGTACACACCCCTGTGAGGATAACTGTAATCGGGACCAAGTTGACAGCCCGGTATACATACAAGCACTTCATCGCTACACTGCGGACAATGCCACTGAGGATATTGGGTACAACCGTAAGTTTCCCGCCAAGTCCCGAGAGGGAAAGATCGCCATAGTAGGTAGTGGCCCCGCTGGGCTAACTGCTGCCTGGGAACTTACACGTCGGGGATACTCCCCGGCAGTGTTTGAGTCTCACGGAGTCGTCGGAGGCATGCTAGCCACAGGTATTCCTCGATTTCGACTTTCCCGGGAAGTACGAGAGCGGGAAATCGAAGCCATTAGAAAGCTAGGAATAGATACAAGAACAGGAATAACCGTGGGACGTGATGTGACCTTCGCTTACCTTAAAGAGCGGGGCTATCGAGCCTTTTTCTTAGCTATAGGTGCTCAGCAGAATAACAAGCTTAACATAGCAGGTGAAGAACTTGAGGGAGTGGTGGATTGCATACCACTACTGCTGGCTTTGAACTTGAAGGTAGATACTTTCGTGGGTCAGAATGTAGTGGTCATCGGGGGTGGCAATGCTGCTATCGATGCTGCTCGCGCTGCTTATCGCTCAGGGGCCAGCAAAATTACCATATTCTATCGTCGTACTAGAGCTGAGATGTCGGCTATCCCGGAAGAGGTAGATGAAGCGATAAATGAAGGGGTGAAGATAGAATACCGCACCGTACCAGTGGAAATTTTAGGAGACCGAGGCAAGGTCACGGGAGTACGCTTTCAGCAAACAAATTTGAGCGATGAGATTACGGCAAACAGTGGACATAGCCCAGAGCTGATATCAAACTCGGACTTTGTGATTGATGCTGACCATGTGGTAGTGGCTATAGGGCAGTCACCCAATTCCCCACAGTTGAGCATGGAATCCCTGGCAGTTGATAGCAATACCGGTGTCATTCAGGTGAATCCCGTAACGCTTGAAACTAGTATTCCCGGGGTCTTCGCCGGTGGTGACTGTGTCACCGGACCCAATAATGTTGTGGAAGCTATGGCTGCTGGGCTCAAGGCAGCAGAATCCATAGATAGATATATGCAGAGATGTGACCTTGGGGCAGGCCGTAGTCTCGAACCTCCACAGACAGCCGAGATTGATATTGGGGCAATAGAAGTATCACCTCATGCAAGAGCACACATGCCTACTATTCGGCTCCAAAAGAGGCTCAACAGCTTCGAGGAAACGACCACTGGACTATCAGCAAAGACAGCACAAAAAGAAGCCCAACGTTGTCTCAACTGTGCCCTATGCAGTCAATGCATGGAATGCACCGAGGTATGCGAGCTGGGGGCAGTTTTCCATGATGATGATGTCAGGCATTTCGAGGTAGAAGCCCAAGCCCTGCTCAAATTCCCTTCCAGTGATTCGGAGGGGCAAGTCCCTATTGGCAAAGTTGACCAGGAGGTCGTTATGGAAGGTGTTCACATAATTCCTTCTGGCGGCAATGGCGAACTGACTAAGCAAGTTATGAAGGCCATGGCCATAGCGATGGAGACTGCTATTAAGATCAAAGCAAGGGAAGTAAAGGACATCCAAGGGCAGGACTTTACAAGAATGGGCACAAATCTAGATGACCTCAATTGGGCCTTAGAGCAAACTGTCGGTGGAACGAAGCCTGTAGGCGTGTTCCTATGTCGCTGCGGCGGTAGTATAAACGCAGTCATAGATTTTACAACACTGTGCAGGAAGTTGTCGCGGCTTCCCGAAATAGCTTACATTCGAGAGGTAGACCAAGCCTGTACCGAAGCAGGTGCTAAGGAGATAGCAAGCCAGGTAACTGAATTGCGATTGGATCGGGTGGTGCTTGCAGCCTGCCGATGCTGTAACTCAGAGCAGGTATGCTACAGTTGCACTGACAGACGAATGATGTGTCAACAATATATAAATGAGCACCTCATTTTGCCTCGCAAGACGATTATGGAGTTTGTTAACATTCGAGAACAGTGTGCCTGGGCACATAAAGATACTCCTAAGGGTGCTACGCGCAAAGCAGTGCAGATGGTCTTGGCGGGCATTGTGCACGCTAAGATGGCAACACCTATGTCATCTGAGGAAAAAGCTGTTTTACCCAGTGCCATCATCATTGGAGGGGGATTTGTCGACATCACCGCGGCAAGGGCTCTAGCGTCTCAAGGCTACCAAATTGAGCTTGTTGCCAGACAGAGTCCAGAACAAAATCAACTGCTGGAGCAACTCCAAGGAAGCGATGTAACAGTTAAGACTTGGCCCAATGACCTGAAACTCGATGGCTCTCCAGGGAACTATGAAGCTGTGCTGGAATATGGTTCTCAAGTTGACCATGTACCTGCTGGGGCAGTTTTGGTAAATATGCAGGAGTTCAACGAAGGTACAACTTCTCTACCCAACACAAAATTCACTAGCGGGCTTCTAGGCCGCATTATGGCTCGAACAGGTAATTCAGGTTGCCTCGCCGGTGGGGGCGATGACCTTCTTCGCGAGATCACCATTGGGGAGAGAGGTGGCATATTTCTGATAACGCCTGATGGCATTGAATTGCCAGAGGACCAGATCCCACATGGACTGGCTGTTGCAGCTCGGATTTCGACCTACCTGGAACAGGCAAGCATAAGCCCTCGCGCCACAGCAGTAGACATAGACAGCAGACTATGCCGCGGCTGCGGTGATTGTGCTGATATATGCCCCTACATAGAGATGAGAGCGAATACAAATGGGACAGTATATGCTTATATCGATAAGGCCCTGTGCCTCGGTTGCGGAGCATGTATCGTTAGTTGCCCTGCAGGTGCTATAACCCAGCCGCTCCAAAGTGATAGACAAATAGTTCATACGTTGCGATCTATGATTCGTCGAGGCCAAGTGTTAAGTGATGTCTAATGGCTACGCCGTATACTGAAGTATTGGTTTTTGCCTGCAACTGGGATGCTTGGAGTTGTATTGAGACAGCAGCTAACTTAGAGGTTTCCTATCCCACATCAGTAAAGGTGGTCAGGGTGAGCTGCCTCTCGAGGATACATGCAGGCCTAATACTCAAGGCTTTCGAATTTGGAGCAGATGGAGTAATGCTCCTTGGCTGTGAGCCAGGTAAATGTCGCTTTGGTATTGATAGTGAATGTATTATCAAGGAATATGAAAAGGCTCGGAATGTCTTAGAGATGCTAGGGCTGCAGAAAGATAGACTGGTTCTAGTTCAGCTTCCTGCATTTAACGGCCATGAGTTTGTTATGCGAGTAATGAGCTTCATTGTAGAAGTTGAGCGATTATCGGCTTCCAGGCGGGCCAGAAGTATAGGCCCTAGGCCAGCCCAAGATATTACCGTTCTATCAAATTCCTGACTTGCTATTGAGGAAGGTAGATATTTAAGTGTTCGATTTGCAAAGCGTTATAAGCGACACCAAGGTACGTCTCTGCCTGGATTGCGGTAAATGCACCGTGGTTTGTCCTGTGGCTCGTTATGATCCAGAGTTTAATCCCCGCCGCATAGTACAGGAAGCGCTGAAACAGAATGGCCATAGCCCTTTGGGCAGGACAATATGGTCTTGCATCAGTTGCAATATGTGTATGGAGCGATGTAACTATAATGTAAAGTTCACCGATTTTATTAGGTCCTTGAGATATAAGGCATTAGAAGAGGGAACCGAAATAGAATACAGTCACGGTGGAGCACCTCAGGCAACGATGCACATAATGGCTCGGAGGGATACTAGACAGAGGCGGCTGAACTGGCTTCCAGAGGATATCGAGATAGCTAAGCAGTGTGATACGGCCTTCTTTGTGGGTTGCGCCCCTTATTTTGACGTCCTCTTCAGCGATTTGGGTGTTAAAACAATTGAAGGTACAAAAGGAGCACTCAGATTGTTAAACCACGCTCAGATACCCTTTACACTTGTCCCTAATGAACGTTGCTGTGGGCGAGATTTGCTTTTGTTGGGAGACATAGAGGGATTCCTAGCTCTAGCTCGAGCCAACATGCATGAGTTTAGCAGACGAGGTATAAAGAACATTATCACTAGCTGCCCTGAAGGTTATTACACTCTAAAGATAGACTACCCTAAATTCTTGCAGGACTGGGAGATTAGTGTTATGCATATAACTGAGGTGATAGCTCCGCTTATTGAGAATGGTCAATTGACCTTGGGTAGGCCTGAGCAAAGGGTAACCTATCAAGACCCCTGTACGCTCGGAAGGTATTCCAATATATTTGAGCAGCCACGTTCTATCTTGGCCTCAGTAGATGGTCTAGAGGTGGTGGAAATGGCTGATAACCGAGAGAAGGCGCTGTGTTGCGGCGCAAGTCCCTGGGCATACTGTGGTGCAGTAAATAAGCAGATACAGAAAGAACGCCTAGCCCAAGCAGGAGCTACCGGAGCTGATGTATTGATTACCGCCTGCCCCAAATGCCAGATACATCTCAAGTGTGCTCAGAAGAATGCAGAGAACAATGATGTATGCCAGATTGAGATCCAGGATATATGCGATCTCGCAGCTCAGTCGCTGTTGCCACAGGAGGTAAGCTAGTTGACACAAGAAGAGCTCAGGATAGGTGTTTTTGTTTGTGAGTGCGGGCTCAATATAGCAGGTTCTGTCGATTGTGAGGAGGTAAGGAAATCGGCTGAAGAGCTTCCAGATGTCGTGGCCTCGGTTGTGAACAAATATACTTGTGCCGACCCTGGACAGGAGGAGATAAAGAGATACATTCGCGAATATAATCTTAACCGCATAGTTGTAGCTTCTTGCACTCCCAGGATGCATGAGCCAACCTTCCGCAAATGCGTTGCCGAAGCTGGGCTTAACCCCTACCTCTTGGAGATGGCTAGTATCAGGGAGCAGTGTAGCTGGGTGCACCTACATGACAGGGCGGCGGCAACTGAAAAAGCCAAAGATATCACCAAAATAGCTGTGGCCCGAGCACGACTCCTTCAACCACAGGAGGATACAAAGATACCAATCACCGATGCTGCTCTGGTTATAGGTGGAGGAGTAGCTGGCATCCAGGCGTCTTTGGACTTGGCTGACGCCGGCCACCAGGTCTATCTAGTAGAGAAACAACCATCCATCGGGGGCATTATGGCCCAGTTAGATAAGACTTTCCCCACTATGGATTGCTCGATATGTGTGTTGGGGCCCAAGATGATGGACGTAGGACGTCATCCTCGCATAACGCTCATGACCTATAGCGAAGTAGAAGATATATCTGGGTACGTTGGTAACTTCAAAGTACTTGTACGGAAAAGGGCTCGCTATGTGGACGAGACGGTGTGCAATTCTTGTGGGAAGTGTGCTGAGGTATGCCCCATGGTTATGCCTGACGCTTTCCAGCAAGGCTTTTCTTCACGTAAAGCTGCCTACATTCCATTTCCTCAAGCAGTGCCATCTTCTTATATCATAGATATGGAGCAGTGTTTGGGGAACAACCCCATAGCCTGTGACAAATGCCTTGATGTTTGCGAAAAACAATGCATCGACTTAAATATGAAGGATGAACTCGTAGAAATAAACGTGGGCGTGATTATCGCCGCCACGGGTATGGATATCTATGATCCTTCTGCTTTGGACGAATATGGCTATACGCGTTTTGAGAATGTCATAACTACTATGGAGTTTGAAAGGTTGATATGCGGTGGTGGGCCCACTGAGGGTGAACTCATACGTCCATCCGACCGCCAGACTCCCAAACGCATCGGCTTCATCCAGTGTGTAGGCTCACGCACTGAAAACAGAGGTAATCCTTATTGCTCCAATGTGTGTTGTATGAATACCATCAAGGATAGCCTTCTCATAAAGGAGCACCATCCCGACACCGAAATATATGTTTTCTACATTGATATACGGGCCTATGGCAAGGGGTTTGAGGACTTGTTCCGTCGTTCCAGGGAAGCAGGTGTGCACTATATTCGGGGTTTGCCGGGTGAAGTAATCGAAGACCCTGCCACCAAAAATCTTAGAGTAAGGGTAGAGAATACCACCACATCTACGGTAGAAGAATATGAGTTGGATATGGTAGTCCTATCGGTGGGATTGCAGCCAAGCGAGAATTTAAAAGAGCTTACCAGCGTAATAAATGTCTCTCAGACTGCAGATGGCTTTTTAATGGAAGCACATCCTAAATTAAGGCCTGTAGATGCACCCACGGCTGGTATATTCTTCGCCGGCTCTGTTGAGGCTCCCAAAGACATAAAGGACAGCGTCACCCAGGCTGGCGCAGCCGTAGCCAGGAGTTCGATTCTCCTGAATGCAGGCACTGTAGTGGGCGACGCAATTAAAGCGGTGGTGGATCCTGAGAAATGCACACCCTGCGCTGTGTGCGCCCGGGTATGTCCATTTGGAGCAATTGAGGTAGATGTAAAGGCCAAGACTGTGGCTCGCGTCATTACAGCCGCATGTGCCGGTTGTGGTGCCTGCGCGGCAGAGTGCAAGTTTGGAGCCATCACGATTCAACATTTCCACGATGACCAGATACTAGCCCCGATAAGTGCTGCCCTAGAAGAAGAGCCTGAGCAAAAAATCATAACCTTTCTGTGTAACTGGTGCAGCTATGCTGCTAGTGACCTAGCAGGTACATCGAGAATACAGTATCCCGCCAACAATCGCTTCATACGGGTGATGTGCAGTGCCCGAGTGGACGAGAAATTCATATGGGAAGCATTCAAGCTCGGCGCTCCCATAGTGTTGCTCTCTGGATGCCATATAGGAGACTGCCA
>Ga0114922_10002472_pt1 | contig 17347 bp, 12 predicted proteins | sample AartaG_FD_100975 | JGI IMG/M metagenome (GOLD analysis project Ga0114922, IMG submission 100975) | Deep subsurface microbial communities from Aarhus Bay to uncover new lineages of life (NeLLi) - Aarhus_00045 metaG | ecosystem: Environmental > Aquatic > Marine > Oceanic > Sediment | place...
AACGGCCTGGCGGCGACGCCCTCGGCGTAATTCACGCTGTAGCAAATCGCCGCGTAGCAGAGCTCCAGCTCGCGAGCCAGCCAAAGCTCCGGTGAAAGAGTCATCCCCACCAGTGAAGCCCCCAAGCCCGCCAGCGCACGGATCTCCGCTGCCGTCTCCATCCGCGGTCCGGCAGTGGCTGCGTAGACACCACCGTCATGCACACTGAACTTCGTCGCTCGCAAAACCTCAAGGAAAGCCGACCTCAGCTCAGGACAGAAAGCAGGATTCGAGCGGATCACGCCCTCGCCGCGGCCGTCGAAAAAGGTCGCCAGCTCGCGCCGCGCTCCTTGGCCCCAGTCGAGCATGTCGCCGGGCACAATCAGGTCACCGGGGGAAAAAATCGGATCGATAGAGCCGGGTGCGGACCACGAGATTATCTTTTCGATGCCGAGATTTTTAAGGGCCCAAAGGTTGGCGCGGTCGTTGACGAAGGGCGCGCTGACAGCGTAGCCCTCCTCGCCATGGCGCGACAACACCGCGAATTGCACGCTCTCGTGCTCGAACAGGTGGATGGGATTCGACGATCCGAAGGGTGTCTTGGGCACCAGCATCGAGCTCTCGTCGAGTCCAGCGCCGGCAAAGATGCGGTGCGCGCCGACTCGCGCAATAACTGCAATTTTTGTGTCCATCTACAAACCTCTCAGCGACAATCTAAACGGAGCGGCGCCTCACAGCAACCAACAGTTCAGCGCAGGAGTCTATTGTAAGCGGTGCGCGGCATTGCTAAAGTTGCGCCCTTGAGGGAGAGAAAATGTCGAGCGACAGCCACATTCTGATTGCGGCGCAATTCCCTTCGATCTGGGGCAACCGCAACGTGGTGCTGTTATGGCTGTCGCAACTGGTCAGCCTCTTCGGCGACAGCATTTTTTATCTCTCGGTCATCTGGTTGGCCCTTGAGATCACCGGCGACAGCGGCACCGCCGGGCTGGTGGCGATGAGCCTCTATCTGCCGATGATCGTCGTTGGGCTGGCGGGCGGCTCACTGGTCGACCGCTGGGACCGGCGCCGCACAATGATATTGGCTGATGCCGCGCGCTGCCTGCTTGTGCTGCTTTTCCCCCTGCTTTTTTTCAGCGGGCACCTGACCGCGCTGCTGATCGCCGTCTTGGCATTCTCCGTCGAAAGCTTCAGCAGCATATTCCTGTCAGCGCGCGATGTGCTTGTCGGCGAGCTGACCCCCAAGGCACATCTCACCAAGGCCAATGCTCTGGTGCAGAGCGCGTTGCCGATTGCGATGATCACGGGCCCGGCAGTCGCTGGCCTGCTACTGCCTTGGGTAGGCATCGCGCACCTGTTCACCGTTGACGCAGCGACATTCGTGATTTCGCTATTGCTGCTGGTGGCGATTACGAAAACACCACGCAGGTTGGAGGCGGACCGCCCCAGGAAAAAGCTCTACGACGAGGTGAAGGCGGGGTTGCGCTATGCCGCGCGCGATAACATCTTCCGCTGGTTGCTGACGATTACCGCTGTCGACAACTGGTTCATCATGGGCCCGGCGATTATCGGCATGCCGATTCTGGTGCGGGAGGTGATCGGCGGTCCGCATGCCGTTTTCGGTATCCAGCTCGAGGTCGCCCAGATTTTTGCGCTTACGATCGCGTTTTTGGCAGGGGGATTCATCGTTGGCAATATATTCATCCACCATCTACACCTGCGGCTGAACCGCGGGCGCGTGCTTCTGATCGGCATTTTCTTCGACGGTATCACGCACGTTCCGCTGATGTTTCTGCGGGAACCGGAGCTTGTTTTCCTGGCCATGTTCGCGCACGGCCTCTCGATTCCGGCGATACTGGTGACGCGCACGACGATGGTGCAGGAAATGGTGCCGAAGGAGTACCAGGGCCGCGCATTTGCGCTGATCAACATGACGGTAAAGGGAGTGACGGCGCTGAGTATAGGGGTGACCGGATTTATTGCGGCAGCCATTGGGGCTAACACACTCTTCGGCATCTGGGGCCTGATCGCTGCGTCGCTGGGACCGATCGGCTGGGCAGTGCACAGTTTGCGTGAGGCGGGTCCCGTGACGGCCGCCTCGGTATCAGAAGAGAATAAGGTGGAGTGATGAGCGAATTCGTGCTGCCTTTGGAAACAATTGGCGAGGATGATGTCGGCATTGCCGGACTAATCGGACGCGACGTGACATTACTACGCGTTGCGGGCATCCCTGTTCCCGACACATTTGTGGTCTCGGCAAACGCTTACTCTGACATGGTTGATGGATTGGGACTTGAAGAACGCCTTCGCGCCATATGGGGATCAGGAAACGATGGTCCTAGCATTGTGGCATTCGCAGCCGAGGCAACTTCAGAGATACTCGGGCGTGGTATTGGCGGCGCATTACGCGCTGAGATCTCGGAAGCCACCTCCGGCATGGGGACGCAGATGGTCGAAGTAATTCTCTCCCCGGTTGTGGCCAGTTACGACGCCGCGGCGATCGCCGGGCTCGGCTGGAGCGCGAGCTTCCTGCCCTATGAGGCGGCGATCGACGCCGTAGTCGAGTGCTGGGCGGCGATTTGGGGCAAGAGGCAGATTGTTTTCCGCATGCGAGTCGGCATAGAGCCTGGTTCTGACGCACCCTGGGGAGCAGCTGTGCTTGTGTCCGCTGCCGAGGCGACACCGATGCGAGGAGTCGTCGTTCCCGCCGACGCTCAGGACAACGACTCCTGGGTGATCCGCGTCGAACCGCGCCTGCCGAGTGAGCAAGAGATCGCCATCCAGAAGGAAAAGACAGATAAAACCGGTTCCCCACTGACAGCAGCTCAGGCCGAGGCTCTAACCATCCTCGCCGACGGCGCCGCCGAAGCGCTCGGCGAACCGCGCGCCCTGCGATGGTGTTTCGACGGCAACCGCTTCCTGATAACGGGATTAGTCGCAAGTCACCCAATTTAATCCTGTCAACAAAAAGAAGTCCGAGCCGTCTTTGGTGTTGTCAGCTTGAGAGAGGGGTTTGTGATGAAGAATGCATGGATTGTTTGTCTTGCCTTGGTTCTAGTGATCTCCTTTGGCACCGTCTCATCTGCGCAGGAGAGGCCTCGGGCGGATGAGATTCTCAGGTGGTTCCCATATGGCTTTTACAGCCACATCGAGCACCGAGACGACATGTTGTTGCAGCAAGGCAAGTCCTGGCAGCTCTTCAAGGAATATCTGGACCGCCCCGACCCGTTCGCCGAGGAGACCGCCCTGCCGCCGACGCTGCAGGAGGGGATTGAGGCGAGGACCGAAGCGCAATTGCTACGCCTCAAACAGCACGAACTGAACGCGGCTACTCTCAAGGAATTTGAATTGAATGACGCGGACGCCAAGAAAGAAGCCGAGGCGGCTGTTGAGGTAGAAGAGGAGGCTCGGGAAAGCGAGCCGCTTAAAATCCCGGAAGGTACGACTATCACCTTCATGTCCAACGTCGGCGACCGGCTCTGCGTCTACCGTTACGACATCCTCGACACGCGCATCGAGGAGGCGCTTAAAAAAGGGGAGATCGCCGACTCCGGCAGGCGGATTAACGAGCGCCCGATCTACCGCTTCCGCAGCCGCGACGAATCGGGTGACAAGGGAATTTACGCCTACGCCACGGTCGAGGGAGAGCTGCTGACCGCCACCAGACTGCGCAACCTCGCGCTGATGGTCGCTGCCGGCACCGGGGCGGAGATGAACATGCTCGACAGCGAGGACTACCTCGACCTCATCGGGCTGGTACCGGAGCTGGGTCAAAAGTGGCAGGCTTTCTGCTCGAGGGCGATGAACAGGTCGATGATCGAGCAGATGCGCAAGGACGGCGAAGAGGAAGAGAAGATAGCAGGTCTGGAGGAGAATTTCGGTCACGGAGCCAGCCTTCATGTCGAGACTGTCGATGTCGGCGAGCAGATCGTCGAACGCCGACTCGAGGTCTACGCGGACGAGGAGACCGCGCGCGAGATGATGAACAAGGGTATGCAGCGAAGGCTGACTATCGGTCATATTCCCGACGAGGTGGAGCAGCACGAGCATAGCCTCGATGCGGCCCGCAAGACCGAGCAGGTGGACAACATGATCGTCACTACTGTCGTTTACGACCGCAAGCTGCTGGAGAGCGCAAAAGCCTCCAACGATGCAATGCAGAAGATGATCGACCAGGCGAAGAAGGATGGGGCTGGCAAAGGCCAAATGATCATTATGGTGAAGCAAAAGGAAGAGAAGAAATAGCGGCGGTCGCTTCCGGATCCGGCGAGGTGATACCTTCAGTTCGCGCTAATTCTATTTTCAAACCAGCCAACTTTTTCGAGTTAACTACGTCTAAGTTAATAGAGAAAGCAAACGGCATCCGTTTATTACTAAGCCGAGCTTGGCACTCGGGCAAATCAAGTAGCGCATAGAACTAATGAAGGATGCCGGAACGGGGGTTCCTGGAAATGGTGCGGAAGGCCTGCTTCGCCGTCCTTCTGATCTCACTTGTACAAGCAATCTGCGCCGCGCAGGAACAACCGGCAATCGATGACGTTTTTCGATGGTTTCCCAAGGGTACTTATAAAACTCTGGCTTTCGCCGACTTGGGCAGACTGAGCACAAGCGACTCCTACCATCATTATTCCAGTATGTATTCGGACACGGGTAAGTATTTGACAAGTTCTTGGAACCCGCTGCCCGACGAGGCCAAGCAACAGTTGACGAGAATCGCCTTCGGTCACCTGGTCAATTACAGGGACAAGCTCACGCCTGTCGACAAATTAGACGAGAACGCGCAGCTCACTCTGCTCGGTGAAAAGGACGAACAGCTCACCGTCGACGGCTCCGGCAGGCCAGCTGTCCGCGACTCGGTGGACGCGGGAACCATGCTTTGGGTGCTCGGCTTCGATGACACCGTAGCCATCGTCAGGCAAGGTCTCAAGGCGGGATGGCTGATCCGGCCCGGACTGAGGATGATACGCCGCCCCGTGTTCAAATTGAGCGCCGCTCAGGATGATCAAAACAGATGCTTCTACGCATATGCCACTACCACGAACGAACTTCTCATCGCAAACGAGTTGTTAACGCTAATGAGGATGATCAAGGTGGGTCACGGCGCGGACCTCGGAATCCTTGATAGCCCCGACTACGCGCTGTTACTACCGGTAATCGGTGAGCTCGGACAAAGCTGGTCAATCGCGCCAAAAACGCTGCATGATCGGGCAATGCAAGAGCAACTGACCAAATCAGGGAGTTCGGAGGAGGGCATCAAGGAACGGGAAGCGCGTATCGAGAGCGGACCGATATTCGAGATCACCAGCAACGCTTTTGCTGAAAACTCTATTACCGAAACCACGATCAGGATATACGGAAGCGATGAATCGGCGAAAGCGGACGCTTTTGAGATAAAGGCGGAGTTGGAGAAGGAACGTTGGGATTTCCTCGGCGAACTGGACAAAATGAAGGCACTTTCGGGTAGCGAAAAGAGCGAACAGCACAGAAAGCTGATCAATCGCGTAGCCGACCGACTGTCGGGAGTGACGGAATCGATGAAAACCACCGTCGAAGGCAACGTAGTCAGAACCATTATTACTATCGGCAAGAGAGAGCTTGGCGCGCTTCGCTATCTCACGGACACCATGCTCGGCAGAATCCGGAAGTGAATACCCGGGCAACGACGGATAATAGCCAACTTTTTTGCTATAAATACCGTCTAGTAATATGTGAGGAGAAACTAATCCGACACTGATATTCCATGCCAAATGGAAAGCCGTTCGGCTAGGATTGTATGTTGCACTGCTTGGTGTCGGAACATCGTTTTGTGGAGGATATGGCAATGGCACGGTTAAATTTTTCGGCTTGTGTTTTCCTGATTTTTGCTCTCGCAACAACGTGCACGGCCCAGGAGAGGGCGACAGCCGGCGAGGTGTTCTCCTGGTTTCCGGAGGGTTCGTACAGAACCCTGGCTCACATCGATTACAGCAAGATAAAAGACAACGAGAATTTCGGTATCTTCAAGGAGTTGTTCGGTGACCTGGGAGTGATGGAATCATTGGATTCCACACCGCTGCCGGAGCTGGCCAACAAAATCGTCGAGAAAATGACCTTTGCCCAGCTGATGAATCTCAAGATCCGCGAGACGGTTGTCGAGGAGGGTAAGAGTAGGAGTCGTTCGCACGACGACATGCTGAGCCAGGACACCACAAACGCTCAGGGTAAGCCCGTGGTTCGTACCACCGAGAACGCGGGCGGCAAACTTTGGGTTTTCACGTTCGAAGACACGCCCGGAGTGGTTAAAGAAGCGGTGAAGGACGGCTGGCTCGCGCGAGCCGGCCTGCGTTTCAACAAGCGTCCGGTTTATAAGATTGTTGCTCGCGGCGCGGAGGAATCGCAAACCGATTACTTCGCCTACGCCACGGGAACGAACGAGCTATTGGTCGCCGAGGAGTTAGAACAGCTTGAGAAGATGATCAAGGCCGGCTACGGAGCCGAACTAAGCATACTCGACGATTCCGACTACATGGACCTCATGCCTTTCATACAGGATCTCGGCCAGACCTGGCGCATCAGGCCCAACCGTGTACAGATCAGGGAGCAGATCGACCTCTGGAGTCAGAATCCTGATATGGATGAGAAGGTGCGCGAACTGGAGGAAAAGCTGAACACCGACGTTCAGTACGAGATCGCGACCTTCGAGCTGACAGACGTGCTCAAAGCCATTCAGATGAAAATCTTCGGCGACGAGGATCTTGCCAAGCAGGAGGCGGAGAAGGTCGCCGGACAGATGAAACAGGCTCAGCAGGGGATTAAATCGGGGATGCAAGAAGCCCGGAAGCAAGTCCATAACCTTGACGAGAGCGAGGAGGGGCAAAAGCTCACCGAGGAGCAGAAGCAGCTTGCATCTCGTGTGGTCAACCGCGCGATGGGCTTCGCCAACAACCTGCTGGAGAGCCAGGAAACAACCGTCGAGGGCACCGTGGTGAAGACCGTGATAACCTTCGGCGAACGACAGCTCAACACGCTGAAGTTCCTGCTCGGCGCGGCAAAGGTTTTCGAGAAATTTGACCAGGACAACGACGAGGAAGACAAATAAGGCTGACCATACAGGATCCGACGCGCATACATAATTCACACGGGCGGCCGATACGCCGCCCTTTTGATTAGGATTGCTATCGAACCGACTTGGGGAGCCGTAATCGTGCAGTAACTGCTTTACTTTTTGGCTGCCATCGACGCCCTGGGGTGTTCTCCAGATATTATTCGGACAGCGCTTACTGGTGCATTTTAATTAAAGAGATTGCGTTGGTAGAACCGGCTTATAAAGTAAAAATTCCTAAAATAATTTTTGTATAATGACTTGATCACGACTGTGCCGGAGGTGGCGACACCATGGTTCTGGATGATGGAGCGGAAATCGCTGTAATCGGGGGCGGACCGTCGGGATCGTTCTTCTCCATTCACGCATTGAATCTGGCGCGCTTTCTCGGAAAAAAACTGAACATAACCATTTACGAGCCCAAGGACTTCAGGAGGTTGGGTCCCGCCGGATGCAACCACTGCGGCGGAATCATCTCTGAAATCCTCGTGCAGATGCTGGCGGTTGAGGGTATCAACTTGCCGGACACGGTTGTGCAGCGGGGTATCAATTCTTACCGCCTGCACACCGCTCACGGCAGTGTGAGCATAGAGACCCCTAACCTCGATAAATCCATAGCCACTGTCTGTCGCGGCGGCGGGCCGAAGGGAATCATCGGCGAGGGAATGGAAAGCTTCGACGGCTTTCTCCTCTCCCTCGCAGTCAAAGGCGGCGCGAAGGCGATGCCGGTGCGCGTCGACGAGATTTCCCGTAATGGCGAGAAGCCCATCATCTTCTCCCGGAACGAAAAGTTGCAGGAGGCGGACCTTGTCGTAGGCGCCTTCGGGGCTAACAGTGCTTCATGGAAACTGTTTGAAGGCTTGGGTTTCGGATATAAGAAACCCAAGTTGCAGACAACCGCGATCGCCGAGCTCACATTCGACAAAGAGATCATCAGGGAGCGCTTCGGCAGCGCCGTACACCTTTTCCTTCTTCCGATAAACCGGTTGAAATTCGCCGCGATCATACCTAAGAAAACCTACGTGACAGTGTGCATCCTCGGGAAAGAGATCACAGCGGGAACCATAACCTCATTCCTCGAACATCCCGCAGTTAAAAAGGTGTTTTCGGGAGCCGATTACGAAATCAGTTGCAGGTGCCTGCCGAAAATGAACGTAGGCGCTCCAGCTCGTCCTTTCTGCAACCGGATCGTCGCCTGCGGCGATTCCAGCTCGACACGCCTGCTCAAGGACGGTCTCGGCGCCGCGTATTACCTGGGCAAAGAGTCAGCCAACACCGCGGTCCTTCACGGCGTCAGCGCCTCGGACTGGAAGAAGCACTTCATGCCGGCATACAAGAGCCTGATTATCGACAACTGGTATGGCAGATTTCTCTACACGGTTACTGAGATGTTCAAGAGAATACCCTTGATGACGAAGGGAATGCTCGGCGTAGTCGAGAAGGAGCAGTGCGATCCCAAAGAGCCCAGGATCCTGAGTTCGATCCTGTGGGACATGTTCACCGGCAACGAGCGATTCAAACGGATATTTCCTCGAGCTTTCAGTTTCAGAATGCACCGTAATCTATTGTTTGAGCTCGAGCGGATACTAATTTCTTGATCAGGCATGGGGAGTGATGGGAAGGGGTGAGCTTGGAAAAATCTTCGCTGACGGCGATGTGATTATCGCCGAGGGCAGCGTTGGCGATGAGATGTATTCCATCCAATCCGGCGAGGCGAGAGTGGTGACGCTATCGCCGGCCGGCGAAACAACTCTGGCGCAGTTAAAAGAGGGTGATATTTTCGGCGAGATGGCGTTGTTCGACCGCAAGCCGCGATCGGCATCGGTGATAGCGCAAGGGGAAACTCGAGTGCTCCGCATCGATAAAGCAAAACTGCTCACGACAATCAGCAGGGACCCTACGATAGTTCTGAAGATCCTCGAATCGATGAGTCAGCGAATCAGGACTCTCGATAAGGGTCTTACGAACCTGCAGCAGAGAGGCGGTGATAATTTGATGGACCGCCTCGATATCAACTCCACCTGCGAGGTGGTTCTGAAGCAGACGCTCAGCCTGATGGACGCTGATCGCGGTTATATCCTGCTCGCAGGGGAAGACGATAAAGCGCCTGTCGTCACTGCATCCTCAGGGGATCGGGATGAGCTTATTGGTAAAATGATCGAGCGATCCGGGCTTGCCGCAGGCGTCCTGGAAAGCGGTAAGGCAGAACTGATAGAAGACACGGCGCGGGATGAGCGAGGCTCGAATTTCGGCAAGGATGTCAAATCCCTGATTTGCGTACCGCTCCGATTTATCTTCAGAAAACTGGGAGTGATGGTGCTTGTCAACTCCTCCAGGCGATTCACAAGTAATAACCTGGGGGCTGCGGAAGCGCTGGGCGAGATCGCTGCGATAGCTGTTCAAAATGCCGGTACGCTGTCTCGAATCTCCGAGACGGCTGACAAGGTAAGAATCGACACCACCTCCTCTATCGTTATAAAGAAATAGCCAGCTATTATTGGGATTACTTCGCCCCCTTCAGGTTCTCCTCGAAGAGCTCGAGTATGCGGCGGTACTCGTCGACCCACGAGGACGGCTCACGGAAACCGTGGTTCTCCACCGGGAAGATCGCGACCTCCCAGTTCTCCTTACGTAGCTCGATCAACCGCTGTGCCAGGCGGACAACGCCCTGGAAGTGGACATTGGTGTCGACAACGCCGTGGCAAATGAGCAGCGGATCGTCAAGCCCCTCTGCGAAGTAGATCGGCGAAGAACGGCGATACGCTTCGTCATCGTCGGCCGGCAGATTGAGGATGTTTCCGGTGTACCAGTGGCTGTAGGCCGCCCAGTCGGTCACCGGCCGCAGTGCCGCGCCCGCGGCGAAATGATCCCCGGCGGTGAACAGGGCCATGAGAGTGATGAATCCGCCATAGGAACCGCCATAAAGGCCGATCCGTTCCGGATCGACTCCATGGCTTTCAACGAGGTAGCGTACGCCGTCGACCTGGTCGCTAAGGTCCTTTCCGCCCATGTGGCGGTAGATGGCGGTTCGCCAGTCGCGTCCGTAGCCGGCGGAGCCGCGGTAATCGATGTCGAGCACGGTGTAGCCACGCTCCATCAGCAGGTGGTGAAAGCAGTATTCGTGCTCATAGGACGACCACCAGCGGTGGACGTTATGCATGTAGCCGGCGCCGTGGACGAAGATCACCGCCGGGCGATCGGGGTGCGGCTGCTCCGGCAGATAAATCCTGGCGGGAACTATTACACCGTCCTGCGCTTTGAATTTGACTATTGGGGGTTCAACCCATTCATACGACTTGAACGCGGGGCTGGGGGAATCAGTCACTTTTACACCGACACCGGCATCTCCGGTTTCCTTGATATACAGTTCCCATGGTGTGTTCGGGCCGGAAGCGACAACCGCCAACCGCTCTCCTTCGGGGCTGAGTTTGGCGTCGGCTCGGCCCATACCGCCGGTCAGCGGTCGAGGTTCGCCACCCTCCAAAGGAAGGATGAAGGTCTGCGACTCGAATGGATCGGGAATTGTTGCCGAGAAAACAAAGGCGCTTTTATCGGGCGAAATTCGAGGGCCGGAAACGATGTAGTCACCCTGCGTCAGTGCACGGGCCTCTCCGCCTTCAGCCGAAACGGTATAGAGGTGCATTTTACCGCTGCGTTCGGAGACAAACCACACACCGTTGCCATCGGGCAACCAACCGCCGCTGCTCCATCTCATACCGCCGAGCCAAGCGTCGTCGTGGTCCCGCGTCAGCTCGGTCAGATTCAGCTTAAGCGATCCAGTTTCCTTTTCTTCCTCATCCACGCCGCTCGGTGTTGAAGGCTCAATCGCGAAAAGCCAGCTGTCCTTGTTGTCAGCGGCGCGCACGCCAATGAGAAGACGCTCCCCAATCGGGCTCCACTCGCCGCTCAGAACCATCAATTCGCGATCCTCTATACCAAAATCCACCTCGGTGGCAGCACCATCATTCAATCTGATTATATGAAGGCGGCGGTTGCCGGTGTCGTCGCCTACCTTGGTACGGGCTGGAATGTCCTCGGTGTATCCGCTTTCAGTGACGTAATTAGGGACCACCGTCCTGCGCGCTTTCTGGGCGTTAGACCTTTGCAATACAGCCACATAGGCCAGATTCGGGGACGGTAGGATCATTTCGACCCGCCAGCCGCTGAGATAGAAGGAGTTGGGAGAGAGACTCTCTTCCCGTTCCTTTTCCCGCTCGAGCCGGTCGTGACGGCGCCTGAGAAGATCGAACAGCTCAAGTTGTTGCTCTTTCAACCACTTCTGCGCTGCCGTCGGTGGTTCATCTCCCTCTGGGCGCCCGGATCTGATATCGGTGAGCTGCCGGATGACCGGTGCTCCCTCCTCGGCACCGATGCTTATCGCCATGAGGTTGTTATTCATCATAAGGAAAACCTCGGCGCCGTCCTCTGCGAATCCCAGCGGGCGAGCCTCCAAGCCGCTAAGCAACGGGGCAGTGTTTTTCGAACGGCTATCGTAAAGCATCACATCCTTGCGTACAGTCCACAACGCACGCCGATGTTCTTTGTCCCATACGGCAAAAGCAGGCGGCACAGACTCAGCTTCATTCTCGCTCAGGCGCCAGAGTTTGCCGTCGGCAATAACGTATTCGAAGGTGCCCGTTTCCTCCTCATCCCATCTTTTCCATTCGAACCACAGGCGGCTGCCGTCGCTGTCCCACCTGACGCGGCGCGGCTGAGTTCCGTAGAAGTCGGCCCCCTCCATAATCAAGTCGAGATCCAGCAGCTCCGCCGGCTGAGCCAGGCGGGCCTTGATGTGCTCCCTGATCTCGTGCACGGGCGCCAGCAAATCCAGTTCCTCTGATTCTTTCTCCACAACGGTCTGGGCAGGTGCCCCGGCCCGCGCGAAAATCAGGACGCACAAGCAGATCACGGCAAGATAAGAAAAGTGTTTCATGGATTACCCTCCCTCAACGTACTAAAAAGGGCGACCCGCAGTGCAGATCGCCCCTTTGAAACTTGTCTAAAAAACGAGATTCATCTATTGTTCCTGGTCTCTTCGCTCGTACTCGGCCATATATTCGATTTTTCGTCCCGGAATGACCTTTACAACCATGTCCTCGGGCTTGCGCCAGATGTTCTGACTGATCGATTTGAATTGTATCGTTAGATCTCCAGGCTTTAGACCGCGCAATGTCTTGCCCGACTTGATCCACTCCTTCATGCCCAGGGGCCTCCAGGACGCCCCTTTTTGTCGGGCGTTGAGCGGTTTAATGAAGATGCTCACGGAGCCGGTCTCGCTGATCGCTACCACGTTCGGGCTATCGGCGTTGCCGAGATAACCCCAGCGGCCGCTGCCCAGCTCGTCGAAGGTGGCGATGTAATACTCGACACCCTGGTCGGAGAACTGGTCGGGCGGAATAAGCGCGGCGAAGGTGTTGGTCGAGGTCTGTTCCATCTGCGCCCTCTGGAATTCCGTCTCGCCGCTGTCGCGGTAATAGACGTAGGCCTCGAAGGCGTCGCCGTCATAATCGAATATCGCGGTTCTCACCGGCAGGCTCTTGTTCGGCATGATGCCCAGAACCGGTTCGTGGACGATGTCCGGCGGGTTGTTAGGATACCACCACGTGTCGGATTTGTAGCGGTTTTCCTCTGTGTTGCCGGTGCTGCCGCCGAATAGCACCATACGATTGCGAATGCTGTCGTAAGCGGCGGCGCACTCATGACGCTGCGAAGGTCTTGCAGCAGTGTTGACTTCCGCCCAGGCGGTGCCGTCCCACTCCCAGGTGCTGTCGAAGCCATCGAGAGTGCCGGCCCGGCCGCCGAAAATAACGGTTTTCTTGCGCAGCGAGTCGTAGGCCATCGCAAAGTCGCGCATCGCCGGGGGGCTGCCCTCGGCCGGTGTCACATCGATCCACTGCTCGCCGTCCCATTCCCAGGTGTCGTTGAACAGCGTCTCTCCCAAAGAACCGCCGAACAGGACTATCACCCGACGTTCGCTGTCGTAGACCATCTGGTGACCACTGCGTTCTCCCGGGGTGTTTTCTTCCGGGTTTACAAGGTACCAGCTATCGCCGTTATAAGCCCAGGTGTTCACGTCCACGCCCTCGCCGCCGAACATGATCATCACGCCGCGCTCTTCGTCGAAGGCCATGGCATGGTCACTGCGTCCCACGGGAGCACTTTCGAGGGCGTAACCGACCCACTGCTCCCCGTCGAATTCATAGGTGGCGTTGCTGTTGGCGTAAAAATCATAGCCGCCGAACATCACGATTACCTTGCGAACGCTGTCGTAAGCCATTGCGGACTCGCGGGTCACCGGCGGGCCCTCGATGCCGAGGTCCCTCCAGCCTTCGCCGTCCCACACCCAGGTAGCGCTACCGGCGTTGTCGCCGCCGAACATCAACACCCAGCCCCGCTCGGCGTCGAACGCCATCATGTGGTCGTCGCGGCCGGGCGGAACAAAGAGAGAATCGCGCTCAACCCACTTCTCCTGCGCTCCGGCGATTGTTGCGGTGCCCAGAGCCAGCAGCAGAATAACGTAAAAAGCCCAGCTGAAAGATGAATCAGAGGATTTCATTAATTGCCTCATCGTTGTTTATGCCTCCCAGGCTCGGAGCCGAAAAGAATTCTATCATAACAGATTCAATATACTGTATTCCACGCTACACCAATGCTCCAATCAGCGCGCAAAAATCTTATGGTAAACTGTCCTAAGCGTTGGAACCCATTCGCCCTCCTCGTTGGTCGTTTCGTTGAGTTGAAACACCGTGGCGTCGGGCAAACGCTTGTAGCTGATACGATTGAGGCGCCCCTGCGAGTCGGGTTTATCAGTCGTGAAAGTAACCGTGTCTAAGCCGTTCCAGATGCCGGTGTAGCTCGTCGGAGCGCTGCCGGCGAAGAAGGCGTAACTGCGATAATTACCCGTCTCCGGATCATAGGTAATCAGCGCATACGCTTCCCAATAGTCTCTCCCCGGGGCTTCGCCGTGGAACTCACAGTGCATCCAATTGCCGCCGAGAATCCAGCGGTAGACCAGGTAACCAGGCGCCTCAACGCCGGTGGAGATAAAAGTGCTGACCGTTCTCCACTCGCGCACGAGGTAATCGATTTTCTTCAGCGCCGCCTGCTGGGCAGACAAATCATCAGCCTGCGCCGACGCCAGGACTGACACCAAAACCAGAAATGCCGCAGCCGAAATCAGCCTCTCTTTCATCTCTCTTCCCCCTCGAAAACCTAAATACTCATCGATGAAGTTGCCGTCACTTGCAACTCATTGGCTAATATCGTCGTTCCGCGATGGAACAGCCTATGACATGCCGGTCTGTTGTTCAAGTTCTGCCGTCCCACGGCATATAAATGACGTCTGTGGCATGGAAAAGTAGACCAAGGGAATCTCGCGCACACATCATGTATAATACATAATACAAAACACGCTGCGGGAGTAATAAATGCGCGCACTGACAATCAGGCAACCGTGGGCCTGGGCGATTCTACACGCCGGTAAACGGATCGAGAACCGCACCTGGAAGCCGCCCGAGTGGGCGATGGGCACGTTACTCGCCATTCACGCCGGAGGCATGCTTGAGGAAGAAGGCGTCGCATGGCTTAAGGATCATGGTATCGGGGTGCCAAGCAACATTCCTCGTGCCGCGATCGTCGGCACCGCCCGCATCGCAGGCGTAATCGAAAAGCCGGTCAGCGATATCTGGTGGCACGGGCCCGTCGGCTGGCTGCTCGACGAAGTTACTCCGCTCTCAGAGCCGCTTCCCTGCCCCGGCAAGCTCGGCCTATGGACTGTTCCTGACGAGTTGCTAGAACATATTGATAAAAAATAGGTTACGCCAACTCTCCGCTTTAAACAAACCACTTGACTGCCACCATGAGCAGGAGTAATTTCCGCTGTACAACCTCATTCTGGATCGACATTATTAAGGAGGAATGTATGAAAAAAATTATGTTATCCGCAGTCATCTTTGCACTGGTGTTCGCGGCTATAGCCGTCGCGACGGTACAAAAAGAACATCCGCTGATAAAGCCGTTTCCGGGGTCGAAATTCGTTGCCGATGAATCTGAGTATAGGAACTACCATTTCTACGAGTTTAGATATTACGATCCGGTAACCGATGACACCCTCGACAAGGTCGTTAAGGGCAAGTACTGGCAGCTCTGCTATTCAATGCAAGATGAAAATGGTGAGCCGCTCGAGGGATACTCGGCTTTCGAGGTCGTTGAGAACTACTCGGCGGCAGCGCGGGAGCGTGGCGGCAGGGTGGTTTGGGACAACGCCCAGAACGGCGAGGCGATATTCACGATCCCGCTGAGCGACGGCAGCACACTATGGGCCTACGTCGAGGCTTACGACCACGGCTTGTATTATATCTATGTTGTTGAGGAAGAAGGCTTCAAGCAGAAGCTCAGCTTCGGCGCCGACGAGCTGAAAAAGGAACTTGACTCCTCGGGCCGGGTTGCCATTTACGGTATCTACTTCGACACCAACAAGGCGTCGCTTAAACCGGAATCCATCGCTGCGCTCGACGGAATAGTCAAGGCAATGATCAACTATACTGACCTGAGGCTTGAGATCCAAGGCCATACCGACAACACCGGAACCGACGAGATCAACAACAAACTCTCGCAGCAACGTTCGGAGGCTGTCCGCTCTTACTTGCTGCTCTTCGGCATCGATGGATCACGGCTGACCGCCGCCGGCTACGGCTCTTCCAAACCGGTCGCATCAAACGATACTGAAGACGGCAAAGCGAAGAACCGCCGCGTCGAGTTGGTGAAGAAATAACGAAGCCGGGCAATCCGGGGGATATTAAGGGTGGGTGGCAAGCCCGCCCTTTTCATTATAAGGAAGTCGCGCTCTAATTCATGCAGCAGTTTATCGGTGAGGGCCGTTAACGGGGAACTGTCCCTGTTTAGAAGCCCTAATTTCGATTCCCCTCCTCCATCAGCATCGCGTACATCAGCCTTGATGACATCGTCACCTTGTCGTAGTTAATCGTCTCCGGATCATCAGTCGGGCGATGGTAGTCGGGCTGCATGAAACCGCGCGTGACAAGCACGTATGGAATGCCTTTCCTCTCGAAATTACTCTGATCGCTGCGCATGCCGTGGCTCCACTGATCCTCATCATGCAGCCGCAGGTCCATGTTTTCGCAGCCGATGTCCTTGGCTGCTTTCTTCACTATCTCCAGCAATTCCGGTCTATGCTTCTCGGAGGTAAGCACCAGAATCGATTCGGGAAATTCAGGTGAATTGCGTCCGACCATATCGGCGTTGATGTTGAGCACGATTTTATCGGGAGGGATGCCCGTGCGGTCGACGAAGTAGCTCGAGCCGAGTAATCCCTTTTCCTCCGCCGTGTAGAGCACGAAGATGACCGAGCGCTTGGGCGGGTCCATCGCTGCCGCCTCGGCCGCCTCGAGAACCGCAGCCGATCCGCTGGCGTTGTCATCGGCGCCGTTCATCACCTGCCCGCCGTCATTGACACCCAAGTGATCCAGGTGCGCGCTGACGACGATATACTCATCCTTCAGCGCCGGATCACTCCCCTCCAGCAATGCGACGATATTGTGGCACTCGGCCGGCCTGGTCTCTGTCACCACCTTGCAACCAAGCCGCACGCCCTCCATGACGCCGCGACGGTATTCGCCCCCACCTGAGAGTGGATCAAAGCCCATCGCGCACATCTCCTCGGCCAGCGCTTCGGGGCGAACGGCAAGTATCGACGTCGGTAGCGAGCTGAAGCCGCCGCCCTCGTCGCTTTCCGGGGCGAGAACCATCTTCTCGCCCACGGTCTCTTGGACAAGCCAGCTCCAGAAGCCGGCTGACTGCCGATCGAGGACGACAATCATCCCCGCCATCTTGCGCTCGAATGCGCAGGCGATGCGTCGGTTGGCGCTGCTGCCGATGTCCATGTAGAACCTGTGTTTGTCCTCGGGCAGCACAGGCTTGCCGTCCTTCATCGGGGCGCCGACAACGACAATCCCGACTTTACCTTCCAGCTCAAGCCCCTCGTAGTCGTCCCATCCCAGCTCAGGCTCGCTGATTCCGTAGCCGAGGAACACCGGCTCGATGTCTGCGAAGCCATTGGTATGCTTCTGTGAAAGGCCGTAGAGAATGACAGAATCCGGGTGAGTAAGCGTTCTCTCCCCTCCGCCGGATGTGATCGTCAGGGCGGTTCCCTCGCTCAGCTTGCTCCATAGCAGTTTCACCGGCTGGAGGAACGTCTTGTTACCCTCGGCATCTTCGATCAGCGGCTGCAGGCCCGCCGCGCGGAACTGCGTCACGGCGTACTGCGCC
>Ga0114922_10002473_pt1 | contig 17345 bp, 18 predicted proteins | sample AartaG_FD_100975 | JGI IMG/M metagenome (GOLD analysis project Ga0114922, IMG submission 100975) | Deep subsurface microbial communities from Aarhus Bay to uncover new lineages of life (NeLLi) - Aarhus_00045 metaG | ecosystem: Environmental > Aquatic > Marine > Oceanic > Sediment | place...
AAATATTGGGCTCATTTGATTAAAGAAAATCCTAACTCAAAAGCTTTTAAATTGATGGTCCCGCTGTTTTTGGGCACTCTGTTTAATATTGACTTTTTTATGCTATCCATGCTAACGATCTTGCTAATACCAACCAGAGCTCCCAAAAAACAAATATTCGTTGGCAAAATAGTTCCTAGTTCTTCTTGAACTATTCTAGTAAAAGGAAAAGCATGAACATTTTCAGAATCGGGGATAGATTCACTTTCTATTAGAGATGAATCTAAAATAACAAGAGTATCTTTTTTTACTTTTTTATCATATTTATCATATGCTTGCTGAGATATGGCAACAAGGATATCAGGAAGAGTCACTGAAAGGTCAAAAATTTCTTTTTTGCTGGCAATAATTTCTGCACTACTGGCTCCACCCCTTGCTTCTATACCATGGGATTCTCCGGTAATAATATTAAAACCATCCATCATTAAAGCTTCAGCTAAGATGATGCTGGCTAAAACCAAACCCTGTCCACCTGTTCCGCTAAATCTTATTTCAATTTTTTCCTGTTCTTTAAATTTCATTTTAGACTAGCCTCTTCTTTAAAATTAGTGATTCGATCATATTCTTCTATATATTCTGGACACTCTTTATCTACCAAAATTCCCCTCAATAGTATATGCTCTAATTCTTCCTTAGAAAGTTGTTCGGCTTGTTTTTTAGTTATAGTCATTTCTTTTATATTTTTTATCATCTCAGAAGGCTTGCTGTTTTTGTTCCTTCGACCAAATTGGGTAGGACAATTAGTTAATACTTCAACTACTGAAAAGCCTTTATGGGAAATTGCCTTAGAAATCAACCTATCCAATTCTATTACGTGATAGATATCTCCCCGGGCAACAAAGGTGGCGCCTGCTGCTTCTACCAGTTTACAGGCATCCATCTGAGGTTCTATCATCCCAAAAGGAGCAGTAGATGCAAAATGACCCGATTTGGTTGTTGGGGCATATTGACCACCAGTCATACCGTAAATTTCATTGATAGCAATAATGGCTGTCATATCGATATTGCGACGCGCAGAGTGAATAAGATGATTACCACCAATCGCAGCAGCATCACCATCTCCCATAAAAACAATAACCTTCAGTTTGGGAGTGGCCAACTTGATTCCTGTTGCAATAGTCAAAGCCCTTCCGTGAGGAGTTCTAATGGAAGGAAAGTTGAGATAAACGGGTAATCTTCCGGCACATCCGATAGCACATACCATAATCGTTGTATTTTGATCTAATCCTAACTTATCAATTGCTCTAATCATTGATGCCAGAGCAATTCCATGACCGCAACCGGAACAGGCAAAATGCGGAAACTGATCCAATCTTAAATATTTATCTAACTTGCTCATTTTTCTCCTTTATTTATTTTTATAATTTGATGATATATTTCTTCAACATAAAAAGGTAAACCAGAGATTTTATTTAATTGCACTACCTCTGCTTCCCCTTCAATCGACTGTTTTACCAAGCCGGCAACCTGACCTTCAAAATTCATTTCCGGTACCAATATTTTATCTACTCTACAAGCTATTTCTCTAACTTCTCTTTCCGGAAATGGCCAAATGGTAATAGGACGAATAAAGTCAACTTTGATTCCTTTTTCAATAGCCATTCTTACTGCACCTTTTGCCGGTCTGGCAGTTGATCCGTAAGCCAAAACTGCAATCTTAGAATTTTCTTCTTCCATTTTCTCTATCATAACAATGTCATTGTAGTATTTTTTTAGTTTACTGTTTATCCTTTGGATACAATAATCGATAATCTCCGGTGCTAAATTAGGAATACCATTATCTCCATGAATCATACCAGAGATATTATAACGATAGCCACCACCCAAAGGAGGTAAAATTGGTATGCCTGTATTATCAACTTTATACGGGAGATATTCCTCTTGAGGGAGCACATCAGTGCGTCGGTTAATAATTTCAACTGAATCTGATTCAGGAATGTTAATACTCTCTCTGATATGAGCTAGAATTTCATCGGCTAAAATGACGACCGGAACCATATATTTTTCAGATAAATTAAATGCAGTAATGGTTAATTTATATGCTTCTTCAACGCTGGAAGGGCAGAGCGCAATTCTTGGGCTTTCTCCATGAGACCCCCATTTGGTTTGCATAATATCAGCTTGTTGGGGTTTGGTTGCACCTCCTGTGCTTGGACCTACTCTTTGTGCATTGTAGATGACAATCGGTATTTCTACCATTGCAGCATAACCCAAAAGTTCCTGCATAAGACTAAAACCGGGACCGGAAGTTGCTGTAATAGCCTTTTTTCCAGCTGCAGATGCGCCAATAATGACTCCAATACTTGCTATTTCATCTTCCATCTGGATAAACCGGCCTCCATAGGCAGGCAATTTTCTTGATAATATTTCAACGACCTCTGATGCAGGAGTAATAGGATAGCCGGCACAAACTTTCATACCGGCAACAAGTGCTGCTTCTGCAACAGCCTGATTTCCCTGCATTAATACTTTTTTAGACATTGATTTCCTCCTTTATCTCAATAGCAAAATCAGGGCACCTTAATTCACATAATTTACATTTAGTACATTTGGTCTCATCTTGTACTTCAGGGTAACCTTTTTCGTTTTCCCATAAAACTTGTTTAGGGCACAGATCTATACAAATTCCGCAAGCTTTGCACCATTTTAAATTGATATTGATAAGTGACATTATTTCCTCTCTTCCCTTTATTTGAACATTATTTTAATTGCTCTTTACATTTTTTAAACCTTATCCTCTTGGTACTCCGTTTTCTATTGTCTCTTTACCAAAACCTCTAATTCCCTTTTTACTATCCGATAGTCAATGGCATCTGAAATAAAATATACCTTCATTTAATTCATTTTAAATTCAAAAAGTTTTATATTATTAAAAAGATTTCTGGAATAATATTTTTGTGAACCTTCCTTCAGAATCTGACTCGTCTTTGAATCGGTCTACTAATACTTATTTGAATGGTAATTATCCATCAAAAGCAATTTACTTATTCCTTGCATGTGCTAATTTCGGGTAGTGTTTACACTTTGACGTAAAATAAATTGGTCATGCATGTGATCTTTCCTGTAGAATATTGATATCTAAAATATTCAAAAATAAAAAAAAGAACAGCACACATGACCAAAGATAATTTTCTGGTTGGTTTCAAGTATAGCGTACTGCAACTGGTATGAAATACAAAAATATTACTTATACTTGTAAGGTATTCAATTTATCCAAAACCGTCTTTTGCAAATGGTTAAAAAAATTCAGTAAATTAGGCTATCTGGAACGACAAGATAAGAAGACAATTATTTTTATATTGGAGATGTCTTTACAAGTTTTTCGGTTACTAATCTCTACATGGCTTCTTTAACTCCCTGGTTTATAGCTTCAACAAAGTCACTATCTATTATCTGGACTTCCTGATCTAATTCGATAAATAGGACGCCAGGCTAGTATCCTGACAGATGGCTATTTCTTCTAGTGAGGCGATTTTGTTGTTCGAAATAATTATCTGTAAGACGGGTTTACCTATGGGAGAGGTCTCTTCTTTTAAGGCTTCTTCCACTCGATGTGTCAGATCTTGATCCAGGCGATAGTTGGCTTTTAAGAATAGTTCTTTTACTTCTTGAATTATCTACTTTCTAAAAAAAACTTCCTTCTTATTCTTAAATAATGAACAAAAAACACTATCATCGCAATCAAAATTCCCATAATATTCGACCATGTTTCAGAATACATAATTAATATTGAACTAATCAATAAAAGACTCCGGGGAAAACCTCCTATTTTAACAAAAATAAAACCTTCCATTGCAGTCGCCATTGCTATCACCATTATAATGGCTCTGAATAGCCCCACTGCCAGCCCAACAATAGTAGTATTTATAAAGAGGAGTGCAGGTGAGGTTACAAAAATAAATGGAATTATATAAGCAGGACTCCCCAACTTGAATGCTTGCCAACCTACTTTATAGGGGCTTTCCCCTACTAGTCCAGCCGCTGTAAAGGAAGCCAATGCAACGGGAGGTGTGATTACGGCAAGTATTCCATAATAAAAAACAAATAAATGCGAAATTAAAGGTTGTACGCCAAAAAAATTGACAAGAATAGGAGCTGAAATAACCGCTACAACTATATAACAAGCTGTTGGAGGAATACCTGCTCCCAGAATAAGAGAAATAATGCCTACCAAAATGAGACAAATAAATAAGTTTTCTCCAGCCAAACCAATAATTCCCGCACCTAAAGCCATTCCAAGTCCGGTTGCTCCTATCATGCCCACCGTGAAACCAACCACCCCACATGCTGTTGCCACTGACAGAGCATTACGAGCTCCTTCTATTAACACATTTATTAAATCGTTTAAAGATATTCGAGTCTTCTTGTTTATTGCTGATACAACTACAGTAGCCGCAATTGAATAAAAAACACAAAAAAGAGGAGAAAAGCCAAGAGCTAACAGAATTACTAGTATTACTACGGGAATAAGCATGTTTCCTCTTTGTTTAAGAGCTGTTTTAATTGAAGGTAGGTCTTCTTTCTTTAGTCCCTTTAAGCCTATAGCTACTGCCCGTAAATCAACTGCTAAAAATACAGCAAAATAGTATAACAAAGCTGGAATTATCGCTGCTTTCGCAACAGATAAATAGGGTATCCCCAGAAGTCCTGCCATTATAAAAGCGGAAGCTCCCATAATAGGAGGCATTATTTGTCCTCCGGTACTGCTTACAGCTTCAACTGCAGCAGCAAAAATTGGAGTATAACCAACTTTTTTCATCAAAGGAATGGTAAAGCTACCGGTAGTGACCACATTGGCAACTGCAGTACCCGAAATGGTACCCATAAGTCCACTGGCAAACACTGCGACTTTGGCTCCCCCCCCACGAGCGCGTCCACAAATTCCCACAGCAATGTCATTGAAAAGATCGCCAATCCCTGTTTTCGATATAAGTGCTCCAAAAAGAATAAATACATATATAAAAGTAGCAGATACTCCTAGAACAATACCATATGGTCCTTCAGTTGACCAGGTCATATATTCAACTATTCTAAGAATACTGACTCCCTTGTGCCTAAGAAAACCCGGAAACAGGTAACCAAAATGCATATAAAAAATAGAAATCAAGGTTAAAATTGTCAATTCTATTCCTGCTGCTCTCCGAGCACCTTCTATTAAGAGTAAAAGAGTAATAATTCCTACCCAAAAGTTAAATTCGGAAAGAGAAGCATCAAACCTATAAGAAACAGTTTCATACATATAAAAAATGTAAAAGTTACTTACCAGAGCAGAAATAGCCAAGACAACATCATACCAGGGGATCCTGTCTTTCGGGGCTTTAGAGGTAGCAGGGAAAAGAAGGAATACTAAAAAAAGAATAAATCCTAAATGGAAGGTTCTCTGCTGCATACTTGTTAGAATACCAAATCCAGCCGTATATAGGTGAAATAATGATAATATAATAGCTGCAAGCAACATTACTTGCTTTAAAAAACCTTCCCTGATATTTCTTTGCTTCATAATCTAATTATGTCCTCCAAAATAATATTTGCATATACTAATAATTCACAATACACTTGTTGTTAAATCCAATTATTTATATTTATTAAAAAATCTTTTATTTCGATGTTAAAATAATTGTCTGATCTAGTGTTAGATTATTTTTCACAAGTTTTTTATGTTGTACTAATATCAATTCATGTTCGCAAATTAAGCTTTTATTACTATAGATCTTTCCTCTTTATTTTTTGTTTATATTAAATTTCATATTCATTTAAAAATTTACTATTACCTATTTTCTTTTATACCCACACTTAAATGCGTGGGCATAAAAGAAAATAAAATATCCTGGATAACCTACTTTATCTTTCCTACTTCCCGGTAATATCTTTCTGCTCCAGGGTGTAGGGGGATACCTAAACCTCCCGTTGCATTATCTAATGAAAGACTATTTACACCGATGTGGAGCTCTCTTATTTCATCAATGTTTTCAAAGATACTTTTAGTTATTTCATAAACGACATCCTCTGATTGACTCGCGTCAACAAACAATACGGCAATAGCTTCAATGGTCTCAACATCCCTATCGATTCCTTGATAAGTTCCTCCAGAAATGGTGCGGCCAAAATAATACGGAAATTCTTTTAATATATTCTCTCTTAATTCACCATCTATATCGAGTATATCAATATCCCTAGTAGTAGCTATTTCCATCACATTTGCCTCAGGAACAGTACCTCCTGCGAGAAACCATTGAATATGTCCATCTCTTAGAAGCTGAACAGCTTCATGGTAATTGACATGCTGCGAAGGAATTTCATCTACATCTACACCAACAAATTTAAAGACACTTTCATGATATTGAGTGGTAGCCGCTCCCACCACGTCAGTATTTCCCATTACTCCGCGTAAATCTTTAAGGCTTTTTATGCCTGAATCTTTTCGTACGACATAATGTATTGTGCTGGCATGGGTTCTCGTAATAGCTCTGAGATTTTTTTGTGGATTTCCTTCCCATATTCCTATTCCTTCATAGGCACCATTAAGAGCTAATCCCATTGCTAAACCAACATCAATATCTCCATCTTTCAGTAAACGAATATTAGTATTACTCCCTCCTGTAGTTATAGCTCGCAAATTTATATCATCAAGTTGTTTAGAAATAAAGTTTGATAAAGCAGAACCTATATAATTAAAAGTCCCACCAGCACCAGCGGTTCCCACAGTAAACATAGAATTCGCGGTAAAGCAAACTCCAGTAAAACCAAACAAACAAATGATTAAACTAAGAACAATAATAATTTTAATTTTTCTCATTAAACTATCTCCTTTTTAAAATTTTTTCCAAAGATTTTTTTCGAACCACGTTCTACCGAAACATCTATATTTTTATCTTCCATTAACTTAAATCGATATTCACCTCCTTTAATTATTTAGATTTAAGTGCCTTTCAGAAAATTATGAAACTCTTGTCTTGTAAGATTTTGACACTTTTCTTTATTATCATATACTCCATTTTTGAAAATTATACCATAATAGTTCTAAAAAAGAATAATATAATTTTCTATCCGCAGTATTTTCTATTAGTAAGCAACTATCCCTCATAAATCTTTGCTTCAATATTTTTATTAATAAAAATATTAACACATCAAGATTAAGCTCTAGTTTAGATACCTATAGGCTTAAACATCATCCATTTCAAGAGTCATTTTTATCTTAAAGTTTCTCACATTCCTCTAAAGGCTGATAGTATCAAGAGGAATGTAAACTTTTTTTATAATACAAATTCTCATGTTATGAGGTTCGGAAGGATAATCCATTCGGTAAAGTCATTAGCATTATTCATCATGATATTTTCTCTTTAAATTTAATAGTGATTCTTACACAAGCATTATGGAGATATTGATAAAAAATAACTTAATTCTGTCCTCATAATGGCTCTTTTTTACTTTACAATAATTAAAACATTTTACCAAGTCATTAGGTTTTTCCGAAATTATTTTATCTAAATTATTGACTAAACACACTTGTAAAATATACACAGATTTAATTTTCTATTTCATAATTTTACTTCATTATTCTTTTAAATACTGATAAATTGATAGCAGCATTGTGGAGAGTGTGGGTAACCTGAGGGGTCGTCCAAGCAATATGGCTAATCCTGAAAGATCTATCTACCTTACGTCACTATCTACAATCCTTACTTTTATAAAAAGTGTAATTATTTTAGACCTAATATTACATTTTTTATTTTGGAAACTTCAGATCCCTAAGTAAAGGAGTTTCCGAAATATCATAACCATAATCAGGGGTGGGCCAACCATATTTTTTTCTCTGGAGTAAACGATATACTCCAGCATGTTTTTTAGCCTCCCAGCCCAGGCCACTAGCTGGTATTAAATCTGGATTATGTTCAGCAAAATTTATATATTTTTTATCAACAGCTAACTTAATTAATTTCTCTCCTATTTCAGTCCTAATTAGTGTAGCAACCCAATTTTTTTCTTTATCATCAACATTTTGAAATATATCTCCGCAAGAAATATCTGCTAATTCAGCAGTAAAATCAACACACATCAAACAACGATCTCGTTTATAACTTGCCGCACCCAACATATGCCATGTATAATCATGCTTACTAGCAACAAAATGAATTTTACCATCTTTGGTCAAAGCATATAATCCTTGGGGTTTCTCGCCTCCCCTATAATCCATAGCTTTAATACTATCAATACTTTTAATTTTTCCAAACTCTTGTAAAAGATGCTTTGTTCCTTCCCAGTAATAAGTCGCTGAACAAAATAATCCAAAAGTTAATTTTATAGAATCTACTATTTTTTTAGGTATTCCACGTTGTTGTAATTTTCTAATACCATGAATATGACAAGGTAGGCCAACTATCGCAATTTTATTATATTTTTTTATCATTGCTGCCTCATATAAAAGTTCATTTATTGGAACAATCATCATTCCGGTCCTCAAACCCTGCAATACTTCTTCTCGATTAGTAGCTATATACGGCTTACAACGCCAAGGTTTGTCTTTTCTCCAGCCAGCAAGGAGAGCAGCATCTATAATTCCTTCTTCTAAAGCACAAATTAATAAAGACGAAATTATTCCGCCACTAGTAGAACCAATTTTAATATCCTCATCTTTGGCATTTCCTCTTCCACAATATTTATAAATCCCTAATTTATCCTCTTCAAAATCTCGTTCTTTCCCTAAAAAAATCTTATCTAATTTACGAAGAGGAATATCTTTTCCTGGACAAACAGAATAACATGCCCCACAATTAGTACAACCACCTACTAGTTTTGGTTCTGGCTCATCTGTTTCATAATCAATATTTATAGCTTTAAAAACACATACTCCAACACAAGTTCCACAAGAAGTACATAAACCAGCATCAATAATATCCTTTTTTAAATAACTAAATCCCTTTTTTGACATTATATCTTTTCCTTCTTCCTTTTAGTTTTTATTACAAATAACTCTTCTTATTATGTGGAAAATATTACTCCTTAAATTATTATATTTTAGTCTTATACATCTTTTAAAAAATAAAAACACTTTATAGCTTTGAAGAATAGATGTACTCTTTAAATATTCAATTGATTAGATTTATTGGGTTAAATGAGATATTAGATATCTTTGGAGAAAAATTTCCGGTCGATAAAAATCTAGTTTATAATAATGGAAAGGTTTCTGTATTATCAAAGAATAAAGATAAAATTATTTTTCAGAATAATTTAGTTGATGAAATTAATTGCGAACTTTCTGGCTAAAAGTGTACGATCTTATGTTATGTTATACAACGCAACTAACTACCTAAACCTAATAAGCGAATATGGCTATCTTTGAGCATATAATGCAATGCATCTTCTTCAATGCCTTCATCTAAAAGCATATTAATAAATAACCTTATGCCTTCTGGAGGAGAAGGAAGTTTTAGTTGACCACAGTCAGAACTAATTAATACATTTTCATAGCCAACTTCTTTAATCATATGAGCTACTTCTTTAACAGAAACTAAAAATCTATTTTTAAAACTATATACTGCAACATGTTCTATCGTGGTTCCTTTTTTAATAAGTTCTTTTTGTTCCTCAATTGACCAATTCCAAAGCTCTGTAAACGTGACATGGGTAAGTATTATTTTCTTTATCCCCATCTTGCTGGCCTCATCAATCAGAATTTTTATTTCATTTTTAGCTAAATGACCAGTTGCTAAAGCAACATTGTTTTTTTTAATTACTTCTAGCACTAGTTTAGTCTCGAAAGTAAGTTGACCATTTTCATCTAATACCGTTATGCCTTTTATTGGCAAATTTGCTACCGCAGAAGTTTGTTTCATATGTTTGTATTCTGGTTGTCCAAAGACATTAATATGATGTTGAGCCCATTGTGTAGGCATCCAAATAATTTTTGCTCCAAAACGAATAGCAATTTCCACAGCATGTGGATTTATCCCTCCTACATATTGATTAAGCACAACTCCTCCATAAACGTTAATATCTGGTACCACTTTATTTACTAAGATAGCGCGATCTGAGGTTATACCTTGGTGACACTTTAGGACTATGGCTCTCATGCCGTAAGCTCTTGCTTGCCGGGCAATATCGATCGAGTCTCCTACTCTATCAAATATACCAGGACCTGTATGAGCATGGCTATCTATAGCTCCTGTTATAATTCTATTTACTTGATCTATTCTATCCATTTTTTTCTCCTTTTGAAATTTAATAGTTTATAGTTTTAAAATAAAAATTACTTACATTTTTATACTCATAGTACTTACTTTAACAGATTAATGTTTTTTCCTACTTGATGTGAAATTGAATTTCGTCTTCTACTTTTGCAAATGGGAATAAATTCCCGCTATATTAAGTTTTTTGCTGTATCACCCCCCATCTTAAAAATCAAAATTCAAAACATAATAACACTTATGTCATTTTGGTTATAATTCAATTACAAACTTAATTCCATTATTAAAAAACATTAATTCAACATCTGGAGAAAAATTGCCTCCTCTCATTAGTAATACATAGTCTGTTTCTCCATCTAACGGAAACGGAGTGTGATGCCATATTTTACGATATAAGCTAATGCCTTGGTTTCCTTCCATTAAAAAAACTTCTACTCTATTTGGGTCTGGCTCTTTCTCACTTGATGGAGCAACAACCACTAAACTTCTTTTGCCGCCTAAAGGAATAAAAATTTGTGATGTAAAAAAATGTCTTTCCATTTGGCTGAAAGATAATTCTATATTTTGAGTCTTTAATATACCTAGATTTATTTTCCCTCCATTTTGAAACATATCAAATTCTACTAAATTATTCCATTTTTTGCTAATACCTTGATTAACCACTTTCCCATTTCCTGCTGGATCAATTACTTCTCCATATATTTTAAATTTTTCAGAAGTGAGTATTTTGGGTTTTATTTTTCTTATATCCATAATTTACAGATTCTCCTTATTTGAATTAGTTTTTTTCTATCTATTTTTGAAATGTCAATTATTTAGACCTCCAACTTTCCTAATTACTCTTTCAATACTACTTTTCCTTTTACCCAGACCATTTTTATTCCTTTAGGATATACTTTCGGTTCTAAATAAAAATTTTTATCGATAATCGCTTCAGGATCAAAAAAAACCAAATCAGCAGACATGCCTTCTCCTATTAACCCTCTATCCCAAAGCCTTAATCTTCTTGCCGGCTCCATGGTCATCTTTCTTATCGCTTCTTCTAATCGCATAATCTTCAATTCACGAACATACTTCCCTAATACACGGGGGAAGGAACCATAGGTTCTCGGGTGAGGATGACACCAACAATACCATCAGTACAAATAACCTGTAACGGGCTTTTTATTATATAGGCAACGTCATCAGGGCTGATGGAAAAATAAACTGCTACAACCGAAGGTTCTTCCTCTTTTAATAAATCTATTGCAGTTTTTCCTGGTGGTAAACCACTTTTCTTCGCTATGAAATCTAAATCTTTTCCCGACATCCAGCTATTTTCTTTGCTCCTTACTGTTGCAATTAAAATTTTATCGGCTCCACCTCTTTTTTTAATATTATTATTAACTTCTGATAAGACTTTCTTGTATTCATCTTTATCATTTAATCTCTCCTGGAAAGCTTTCTCTCCTCCTTCGTATGTCCCAGGCAGGAACTATCACTTTTAATCCGGTACAGACAGCATCGTAGGGATACTAGCCAAAATTAATTTCCAGGCCTTCTTTATTTATTTCCAATTTTCTTCAAAGCTTCTCGTACTTTACCCCAATGCGCAGGACCAAAAGCTTTTAGTGAAAAATGTAAACCTTACTTTGCTCCTTCTTCCATGCTTTTAGCCATTAACTCTTTCATTTTTTTAAGCAACTGTTTGGTTTCCTATTATCATCTCCCATTACACGCATCCTAATGGTGCCATGACCGATAAGGCTTTCTATCCTTACTGCCGGATTTGTCTTTTTTACCTCATCTAAATATTCGCCAAAACTTCTCCACCAATATTTTCTTCCAATAACCCTGCCAATGGAGCCATATTATCGGCCCATTCTGTGACAATTTCATCAGTAGCAGGAATCACTGAAGAACCATACAGTAGCTATCTTTTCGTCTTTAATTAATACATCGGAAAAAAGGGATTATTACCGGTTCCATCATAAACTAAAATATTTTTAATTAGTGTTTTATTCATATAAATTAATTCTCCATTCTATTCGTTATGTTGTATTTTTTTAAAACATGAATAATCTCTTTTGGTTATTAAACCCCAAAATTATTATTGTTTTGCTTTACTCAACAAATATGGCTAAATCTGGGCAACTCATTTCACAAAGCTTACACTTGATGCAATTGTTAGGGTGAATAACTGAAGCAACATTAAATCCCTTACTATTAATTTTATCACTCATTTTCAAGACATTTTGTGAGCAATAATAAATACAAAGCTTACAACCTTTACATAGTTTTTCATCTATGTAAATAGACATATTATTTTCCCTCGATCCTTTGAATGAATTTAACGATTTCCATATGGTTATTTGCTATAGAGACTCCTGCTTTTTTTAGAGCATTAATTTTTGACTCTGCCGTTCCTAAGTTTCCCTCTATTATTGCTCCGGCATGACCTAATGATTTCCCTTTTGGAGCTGAGCTTCCCACAATAAGTGAAATAACTGGTTTACTAATTTTCTCTTTAATTAATTTTGCTGTCTCCTCCTCCATGGTTCCGCCAATCTCCCCAAGTAAAACAATAATTTCAGTTTCTTCATCCTTTTGAAATAATTTTAAAATATTTGATTGCGTTAATCCCCAAAAAGGACCTCCTCCGAGTCCTACAACCGTTGATTGTCCTATCCCACTTTCGGTTAGGGTTTTACCAACTTCATAAGAAAGAGCACCGCTCTTGGATACAACTCCAACATGACCTTTTCTAAATAATTGAGGAGGATGGGCTCCCAATTTACACTTTCTTGGAGAAATTAATCCCGCTGAACCTGGGCCCAGAATTCTTGCACCTTTATTTTTTGCAAATTCAAAAATTTCTACCACATCATGTTCCGGGATCCCTTCTGTGCATACCACCAGGAATTTAATATTATTTTCTATGGCTTCAAAACAAGAGTCTTTACAATAAGCAGGAGGAACAAAGCTTATCGCAGCATTAATATTATGATTACCCATGGCTTCCTTAACAAAATCGTATACCGGAATTCCCTCTACTTCTACTCCTCCTTTTCCCGGTGTAACTCCTGCAACAATATTCGTTCCATATTTTTTCATGATTTCGGTTTGTAATCTTCCGGACTTTCCAGTTATTCCCAAAACCAACACTTTGGTATTTTTATCAATTAAAATAGACATCTAATTACCCTTTGCTTCTTTCACAGCTGCTTCAGCTGCTTCGTTTAAACTGTTATAAACCGGTATATTCGCCTCTTTCATCAATTGTTTTCCAATTTCTTCTTTTGTGCCGCACATTCGTATAAAAATCGGTATATCCCTTTTAAATTCCTTTTTGAACTTGACAATTCCTTCTGCCATATCATCCATACGGTTAAAACCACCGATTAAAACTACTAAAATGCTCTTAAGTGATGGATTTTTATTTACCATCTTCAATGCTTTCAGCATTATTTCTGAACTAGTAATTCCTCCCAGCTCACAAAAACTTGCTACCTCACCGCCAAAACCATGAATTAAATCAAGAGTAAGAAGACCCGTACCTGCTCCATCAGATATTAATCCAATATTACCAGAAAGAGGAACATAAGTAATTGTATCCTCTTTGGATATTGAGGCATTTGTATCTTTTTCCCCTTGAATTATATTTTGTTCTTCTCTTAACTTTTTAAATAATTCTTCATGACGGAAACAAGATTGATCATCAAGATTTATTTTTGCATCAATCGCAACTAATCCAGAGGAAGTCACTGCAAGAGGGTTAATTTCAACCAATGTAGCATCGTATTCTTTAAATATTTTATACATTGCTTCAATTATTTTTTTAAATTTTAAATAATTATCTATGTTAATTTTTTTTGCAATAAAGCGAATTTGATATTCTAATATTCCTAAAAAGGGATCAAATTCAATAAAATGTATTTTCTCTTTATTTAATTTAGCACTTTCCTCAATATCCATACCCCCAGAGGTTCCTACGATTAGTAAAGGAGTTGATTTACCTCGGTTAAAGGTTATTGAAATATAAATTTCTCTTGAAATATCAACTTTTTCCAACGCTAATATTGCATTGACTTTCTCTCCCTTAATGGTTAAAGCGAATAACTTATTTATTATCTTTGATACATCAATGTTTCCATCCCAAATTTTTATGCCTCCAGCTTTTCCTCTACCACCAACTAAGAGCTGGGCTTTTAAAACTAAAGGTGGTGTAAGATTTTTAACTTCATCATTTGCAAGAATTAAGAATCCTGATTGAACTGGAATTCCATATGCTTTAAATATTTCCTTGCCTTGAAATTCATATAGCTTCATTCAGCATCCTCCATAGCTATATCTAAATCCTTTGCAAAATGCACCCCAGCATTAAATGCTTTTAAATTTATATCAATAAATTTTTTTGGAACCATTGAAATAATAACTTCCTTTAAATCATCCTCGCTAATATTTTTTATTAATCTTTGTAAAAAACCTAAAATTACCACATTTGCAGCAATTCTATTCCCGTTTTCTGTCGCAATTTCAGTAGCAGGCACTTTATACACATTGGCATTAACAGAAGGAATCTTTATTACAAGCTTAGGATCTACGATTAAAATCCCCTTCTTTTTTAGGGTTAGTAGATATTTGTCTAAAGCGCTTTGAAACAAACAAACTAAAATATCTTTATATCTGGTTGTGGGTGAATTAATCGGTTTATCCGAAATAATGAGTTCTGTTTGGCATTCTCCTCCTCTAGCTTCCGAGCCATAGGACTGGGTTTGCACTACATATAAATTCCCCTTCCTAACTATAGCTGTACCTAAAATTACTGCCGCCAAGATAATTCCTTGACCTCCAAATCCGCTAATTCGAATACTTAAAGGTTTCAATTATCTCCCTCCCTAAATAGACTGGTCCCTTGAAAGACTGGTTGTTTTTTATCTATAAATTCTCCCAGAATAAATTTATCTTTTAATTGGTCTTTGCTGAATTTTTCAGCTTTTATTTTTAGAATAGATTTATTTTCAATCCATTCCAATACTTTTTGCGGATCGCCTGTTTTCAAAGCATAACGACCAAAGTTAGTGGGACACTGGGATAAAATTTCCACCAAAGAAAAACCTTCATGCTGTAAAGCTTTTTTAATTGATTTGATAGTTTGAATTGGTTTGACAGTGCTCCATCGAGTTACATATGTAGCCCCAGCGCATACAGCAAGTTCACAAATATCAAAAGGTTTTTCCTTGCTGCCAAATGGTGTGGTCATGGTGACCGAATCTAAAAGCGTGGTGGGGGCGACTTGCCCGCCTGTCATGGCAAAGTTAAAATTATTAACAAGAATAACGGTAACATCAAGATTGCGTCTTGCTGCATGCAAAAAATGATTACCGCCAATTGACACTAAATCTCCATCCCCGGCAAATATAATTACCTTTAATTCTGGCCGATATAATTTAATTCCGGTTGCCCATGCCAAAGTTCGACCATGCACTCCGTGAAGGGAATCTGTATTCAAATAAATTGGAATTCGAGCGGTACAGCCCACCCCACCTATTGTAACTATTTTATTAAAATCAATTTTTAAATCGTCCACTGCTTTTAAAAAATAATTGAGAATCTGCCCGCAGCCACAACCAGGGCAGAAAAAATGAGGGAGCTTTCCATTTCTGATATACTTTCTAAGTGGATTTGTTTTTTGCTGCATCATTACAAAACCTTCTTAATGGCTGAGTATATTTCTTCCTTGGTATGGATAATACCCATATTCTTGGTGATACTAGTAACGGGGCAATAAGGTAAGCATGGTCTTTCAATTTCTTTTACATACTTGCCCATGTTCATTTCCACAACAAATACCCTACTTACATTTTTGGCTATATCTTTTATTAGAGTCTCATGAATCGGCCAAACAGTAACCAGTTTTAACAAGCCAATTTTTATGCCATTATTCCTTGCCATCTCAATAGCATCGAGTGCTGGCCGGACTTCACTGCCGTAAGCGATAATGACCGAATCAGCATCCTCCAAAAAATAGCTTTCGGTTTTACAGATTTTATCTCTGTTTTCACTGATCTTACCGGTTATTCTTTGGTATAATTTTTTATATCCTTTGTCATTCCAGTCAATAGTGCCATCTTCATTATGATAATTTAAGGTATACAAAGTATGATAGCCTTTTCCCATGGGAGCAAACTCCGGAGGGCGATTGCTCTTTGCTTTAAACGGAAGATATTCTTCCGGGGTTAATAATGTATACTTTCTTTTATATATTTCTATGCACTCTTTTTCAGGTATTTCTATTCTTTCTCTCATTAAGGCAATCGTGGTTTCAGACATAACGATTACCGGATTCCTAAACTCCTCAGCTAGATTAAAAGCCAATATGGTATAATCAAATAATTCCTGGGCAGAAGAAGGAGCTAATACGATACTCTCATAATCTCCGCTCGCTCCCCAACGCATCTGCATCACATCGGCCTGGGTGGCAAAATTTTCACCTCTGCATCTTTGCACATCCACGATGACACATGGGGCTTCAACTGCTGAAGCATATCCGATGCCTTCCTGCATATAGTTAAAGCCAGCACTTGCGGTTGCGGTCATTGCTTTAGCGCCAGCCAGAGAAGCACTGACCACGGAATAAATGGAAAACAATTCATCTTCCCCTTGAACAAAAATACCTCCTACTTCGGGTAAACGTTTTGACATCAGTTCTGATATTTCATTTGCAGGCGTAATGGGGTAACCGGCAAAGTAATCACACCCGGCAGCCAAAGCTCCTTCAACTACTGCATAATTACCCAGCATAAAATGTACTCCACTTAAAACTCGGCCTTTTTTTACTTTTTTTACTAGAGGCACAAAAATCTCCTTTCCTACTTTTTAAAAAAGTTGTCTTTCTTAAAAGTAAGATAATATCATAATCTTACCATAAACTGTTCAATGTTTAATTTAAGATTTGTTTAAATTCGTCATCATATTTTTTCAATTTTTATTATATTTATTTTACATTAATTTTAATTAAAGGTAATACTATACTTAAGTTGCACCTAGAACATTGAAAAACTGTTGATAATACAGTATAAAGAGAGTATGAAAACATGCCCTCGCTGCGGCAGTAAAAAATGGTGGTTACTTTCCACCGGT
>Ga0114922_10002474_pt1 | contig 17344 bp, 17 predicted proteins | sample AartaG_FD_100975 | JGI IMG/M metagenome (GOLD analysis project Ga0114922, IMG submission 100975) | Deep subsurface microbial communities from Aarhus Bay to uncover new lineages of life (NeLLi) - Aarhus_00045 metaG | ecosystem: Environmental > Aquatic > Marine > Oceanic > Sediment | place...
GATTATAGGATTCTCAGGATGGATGGATGGGGGGGATGTCTCTACCGGGACCATAGAATATCTACAGAACAAGCTAAAAGCAAATAAGTTTGCTGAGATAGACGCGGGAGAGTTTTATATCTTCAATTTACCTGGAGGTATGGAGCAAGTGGCCCAATTCAGACCCTATGCTAAGATAAAAGACGGTTTGTTGGTTGACTTTGAATATCCCAGGAATGAGTTCTTCGTAGACCAAAAAAGTAGAGTAATACTTTTTTCAGGTAAAGAGCCAAATCTTAGATGGGATGAATACGGAAATTGCATATTTCAATTAGCCGAAGAATTTGATGTGAGGAAGATATATTTTGTTGGCAGTTTTGCCGGGGCAACTCCTCATAGCAGGGATCCGAGAATAACATGTTCTCTTCTTAATGAAGAGCAAAAAGCCAACCTCAAGGAACATGATGTCAGGTTCACCAATTATGAAGGTCCAGCCAGCATTGCCACTTTACTAAACAAATTTTCAAAGGAAAAAGGAATAGAGATGGCCAACTTGGTTGCGGAAATACCAGCCTATATACAGGTAAGAAATCCCCGAGCCATAGAAGCGGTAATCAAACGGTTAGTGAGAATATTGGATTTAGATATTGATTTAAACGACCTTCATAGGGCTAGTCTGGAATTCGAAAAAAACATAGATAAAGCTTTGGTGAAACAGCCAGTACTGACTGAGCAAATAAAAAAACTAGAGGATAACTATGATAGTGAAACTTTCGGTACTGACGAAGATTTCGAAAATTGGCTCAAACAACAGGGTATTGATAAACTGTGAATTGCTCAGTAGAGATTGTACCTGAAATAACCCATCATTCTGATTATGATAAAGCAACTGAAGTGGTAAAAGAATTGATTACTTACAAATAATCAGCGAGCCTCAAACTGGATATTGGTATGGCTGATATTGAACTCATTGGCCACTAACCGATTTATCTTTTTTAGTATCTTGTGACTTTGGGTGACCGTAATGTCCTCAACCATGACATGGGCTGTCATAGCGTACATGTGAGAAGTAATTACCCAGACGTGGACGTGGTGTATTGCCTTTACACCGGGGACTCTTCTTTTAATAAAACTTACCATTTCATCAATATCTACATGTTTGGGTGTTGCCTCTAAGAGAATATTGGTGGATTCTGCCAGGAGTTTTCCTGCCCATATCAAAATCAAGATGCAGATGAGAATGCTGACGAGAGGGTCAATCAGGAAATTGCCAGTATAGTAAATAATCAAGCCTCCCAGGACTACCGCACCAGAAGAAGCCGTATCACCGATAAGGTGAAGAAAAGCACTCTTCACATTGATATCGCCCCTCCCTATTCCGTGCAAGAGGAAGATTCCTGCTCCATTGGCTGCTAAACCCAAAATAGCCACTAAGAGCATCTGCAACTCGGCTACCGGCTGAGGAGAGATAATTCTGAAGATAGCTTTATAAAAAATAAAGGCGGTGAGAAATAAGAGTACTATCCCATTGACAAAGGCCACCAGTATCTCTGCCCGATAAAAACCGTAGGTTTTCTCTTTAGTAACCGGCCTGGCAGCCAGAACAATGGCAAAGAAACTCATCCCCAGGGCAAAAAGATGGGTGAGCATGTGTCCGGCATCACTGAGAAGAGCAAGACTATTGGTTAAAAAACCTCCCACCACTTCTATCCCCATCACTATGGCGGTGATGATAATGACCATCTTCAGTCTGCTTCTTTTGAATGATCTCACTTCATCTGGCGACTGAAAGTTTTCTTCAAGATTACTGCTCGCACATGCCGGTTGTTTATGCACCAGTGACAATTTCTTTTTTTTGAAAAAAGAGGTCATTTACATTATCCATCTCTTAAGGAATAAATTTGTATACTTTTACCAGAATAGCTTTTCTGCCCATATTGGATATATTTGTTTTCCTTATCCTATTTGTAAATTTGAATATGTCAAAAGTTGATTTTGAGAGATGTTTTATTGCTCTTATCGGATTATGTTTTACTTGGAGATGATTAAGCGTTATGTGATTTTCTAATGAAGGGGTACCTCCCTTATTGCTTGAGGAATTAAATAACTTGCTTGATTTAGGATATCGACTAGTATAATAGGTAAGCAATAAGGACAGTCATAGGAGGCAAAGGGCATTATTTTACCATGCTGACAATGAAGGTACTGGGTTTGTTTGGCAGTCCTCGAAGGGGAGGTAACACCGACCTTTTACTGGAGGAGATGTTAAAAGGGGTCCAAAAACACGGGGCTATGGTTGAGAAGATTTTTCTCTCTGACTGGGATATTTCTGGTTGTCGGGAATGCCGAAGGTGCGAAATAGATGGGAATTGTGTCATTCAGGATCAAATGCAAAAGCTCTATCCTAAACTTTTGCAGGCACATTATGTTATCCTGGCTTCACCCATTTTCTTTTACGGAGTTACGGCCCAGGCAAAGAGAATGATAGACCGGTGCCAGGTACTCTGGGCTAGAAAGTACATTTTGAAAAAAACATCAGTGCAAGAAGAAAGCGCCAGAAGAAAAGGATGGTTTATTTCCGTGGCTGGCTCGCGTGGAGAAAAGGTGTTCCAGGGAGCAATCCTTACGGCGAGATACTTTTTTGATGCTTTGAGTGTTGAGTATGCTGGTGAGCTGACCTTTGCGAGGATAGATAGTAAAGGAGCCATCAAGAAACACCCGGGCGCTCTTAAAGAGGCATTCGAGGCGGGCCAGCGATTAGTTACCAGCTAGTAATTTTTTGAACTCTTCCCCTCCGTCGCTGTATATCCCCTCTTGATTGCCGGATGAAGCCGAAGTAAATCGCCATGGCTGCCGCTCTGAGGGGGGGTTGACTTAGTCCCTACTTATACTATACTACACATATATTAAGTTTCTCGCTCTTAGATGATTACTTGAATTGCCAAGAAAGCATCTTTGGTAACAAGGTATTGTTTCATACAAAATCAATATGAGATTCTCCCTTTCTCAAACCAGAACATAGTACCTCCATATATCGCCAGAACTAGAGCTTTGGACCCCACCAGACAATAAACACTGCAGTTCACTTCTCAAAAAGTAGAGTTTACTTCTTTCTTATTAAGGTCATTGTTGACGATTCATCATAGATGAGACCTCGAAGAACGGATAAACTCCGTCAAGAATTCCAATCTTTGGTGTAATTTTAATTGGGATATTCCTAACAATATAACCAGGCAAGAGGCAAGCAATAAAATAAATATTACTGAGATCTGTCATATGGCATATTGTGAGAGTTTAAAGAAAACTAGCCAGAGGAGAGAGTATATGTGAAGAGGAGGTGAAAAACTATGTGCAAGACCTGTGGTTGTACTCCCTGTAAGTGTGGGAGAGACATAGTGAATGGTGTTTGTGAGGGATGCGGCAAGGCCCACGATGATTGTATCTGTGAGAAAAAATAGTCTTCCGTATAACATAAACGTCAACAGCGTGCCAATAATTAGATAAGTTCTTGCTACAGAAGAGAATGCTGGTGAAAGAGGGCAAGGTACGCCAAGCGCAGAAGAATACAGGAGATGAAGTATGCCGGAGACTTCCAAACCAAAACGAACATTAGATTGTATGGGTCTATACTGCCCGATACCTTTATTTCAAACTCGCGCCGAGATCGATAAGCTCCAAGTAGGTGAAATCTTGGAGGTATTGAGTGATGACCCGGCAGCAGAGGAGGACTTAAAGCGGTTCGCCAAGAGAACTGGGCATGAGATAATCAGACTGGAAAGAAAAGATGATCGTTTACGTTTTCTGATCAAGAAAGGAAAGTAGGAGGAATGATATGAAGGACGAAAACTCGATTCTGTATGTACAAACGAGCGACGCTCCGGAAAGGCAGTATTCTCCCTTGGTTCTAGCACAGACCGCCAAAGCAATGGATATTAATGCAAAAGTATATTACCTTGGCCAGGGATTAAGAACGCTACGTCTTGGGCAGGCAGAGAAGATAAAACTGGGAAGCTTTCCGACTGTTTTGGAGATGATCAATAAGACCCTGGAAATGGGAATTGAGATTTATGTGTGCGAGGCCTCTAAACAGATGTTGGGTTGGGAAACAGTTGAGTTGTTGGCTGGAACAAAAGTGGTAGGTGCCGGCACTCTCAACGATCTGGTTCTGGAGTCCGGGGCAACAATGTGGTTTTAGGTAAGGAATTCGGATAAGAGATGTCCATATACTTTGATTATCAATCATCAAAGCCAATTGATGCACGGGTAATAGAGGCGATGATTCCCTATTACCGGGACGAATACGGGAATCCGTCATCTCTACATTTACAAGGTGATGAGGCGAGCCGGATTGTTGAAGAGTGTCGTGAGAGTATTGCCGATTTCATTAAAGCCGACCCGGGTGAAGTTATTTTTACCTCCGGTGCTACCGAATCTAACAATCTTGCTCTTATCGGGTTTGCTCTGCGAAATAGAGCAAAAGGAAATCACATTATCATATCGGAGATTGAACACATATCAATTCACAACATCGCTAAGTACCTGACAAAAAACGGTTTTGAGGTCTCAAAGATACCGGTAGATCAGTATGGAAGAGTGGATATACGAAAACTGCTCGGTCGAATCACTGAAAGGACTATCTTGGTTTCAGTGGGGTACGCCAATAATGAGATTGGAACAATCCAGCCAGTCTTGGAAATTGGCGAGCTGTGCAGAGAAAAGAAGATTGCCTTTCATTCAGACGCAGTCGCCGCCCAGGGGCTATTACGATTGGATATGGGGCGGGACCGAATAGACCTTTTAACTCTTTCATCCAATGATATTTACGGTCCCAAAGGAGTGGGGGTGCTGTATGTAAGAAAAGGAATCCGACTGAATCCTTTGATAATTGGCGGTGGGCAAGAGAAAGGTTTACGTTCAGGAAGCGAGAATATCCCGGGAATCGTGGGAATGAAGAAAGCAGTCGAAATAATGGAAAAAGAGATGGAAGAGGAAGTAGAGCGGTTAGGCAAGTATCGTGACAGATTGATTAGAACCATACCCAAGATTATCCCTAGGTGCCACTTGAATGGACATCCAACACAAAGACTCGCTAATAATGCTCATTTTAGATTTGAAGGTATTGAGGGTGAGTCATTACTTTTGTCGCTCAAGGATAAAGGAATCTCCGTTTCAACCGGGTCGGCTTGTTCTTCAATGACTTTGGAGCCATCCCATACTCTAATTAGCCTGGGTCTTTTGCATGAAGAAGCCCACGGATCTTTAGAATTCACCCTGGGAAGATTCAATAAAGAAGAGGATGTTGACAGACTTCTCCAGGTATTGCCGGGAGTTGTTGAAAGGTTGAGAGAACTGTCACCCCTCTATTAGTTAGGAGGAGCCAGCGTGAAATCCACTCACTATTCTGAGAAGGTATTGGATCACTTTAGACATCCCCGAAATACTGGAACATTGAAAGGCGAAGATGTTGCCACAGGACGGGTTGGGAACCCTGTTTGTGGTGACCTCATGGAAATCTACATCAAAGTGAGGGATGAAAGAATACAAGACATAAAATTTAAGACATTCGGCTGTGGGTCAGCCGTTGCCACCGCCAGCATGGTTACCGAACTGGCCAAGGGAAAGTCCCTCGCCGAAGCTTCCAGGATTACCCGCCAGGATGTCGCTAATGAGCTGGACGGTTTGCCGCCCGTAAAAATGCATTGTTCGAATCTTGCCGCTGATGCACTGCATGATGCAATCAATAGCTACCTGAATAAGGAGAAGCGGAAATCTCAATCTGTTAAGAAAGTTAGATGCCAAAAGAGGGCGATCATCGGAGAAAGGAAATTCCTCAATAAGGGAGTATTCCACAAGATCGATGACTTATTGGTCCTTAAGGACAAAAGGGTGCTAGTATTGGATAGAGGAGAAAAATCCTTAGAGATAGCGCTGGAGCTAACCAAACAGACAGGCAGAGTAATATTTGTGGCGTCTTCAAAAGACATCGATGCCAGCGTGACCCTAAGAGCCAAAGCAAAACAATCAGATGTTAAATTCTTGTACCAGTCTGAGGTCCTGGAGATTAGAGGAACTGACGAGGTTGAGAGGGTTCTGATTCATGACCTTGACGAAGACGAAGAGTATGAGTTGTTTGTTGATTCAGTGATTATGTTATGAAAAGAGCGGCATTCGAGTGAAAAAAAATCAACTAGGTTGTTGAATAACTATTAGGAGGCGAATATGACCGAACTAAAACAAATCTACAAGTGTAATGTCTGCGGGAATATTGTTGAGGTTCTCCATACAGGCGCAGGAGAACTGGTCTGTTGCGGTGAGGCTATGCAGCTCATGCAAGGAAAGAGAGAAGACGTTGGTCAGGAAAAACATCTTCCGGTAATAGAGAAGACTCCAGGCAAGGTGACGGTCAAGGTGGGAAGCATCCCTCATCCTATGGAGGATAACCATTACATCGAATGGGTAGAGGTGGCATCTGACGGGAAAGCCTACCGTGAGTTTCTAAAACCGGGGGACAGTCCAGAAGCAACCTTCGAGATCAAAGCTGAGAAGATTACAGCCCGTGAATATTGCACTCTGCATGGGCTATGGAAAAAGGAAGAGGACTAGTGATTAACAAGCTTCTCACACCGCCGGGCAAGATTTAACCGACGCGCTTGAACAGGCTCCGCACAATTCGGAACTGCTGGAAGAATTTCCTGTGGTGGGGATCCTCCAGGAGGATTAGGCGTGGTGAGTAGGTCGGTTTTTGAGATAGAGGAGTTTATGATGCAACACGTTCCGGGACAGAATCAAGGAAAGATTACTCTTTACGCTTTGAGTACCTGCGGCTGGTGTGAGAGAACTAAGAAATTTCTGGATAATCTTGGAGCCGAGTACTCTTACGTGTATGTTGATCTTCTCCAATCTGACGATAAACAATCAGTCGTAAATGAAGTTCGGCGATGGAACCCCCGTTGCTCTTTTCCTACTGTGGTCATTGACGATGAGGTGTCTGTAGTAGGATACAACGAGCAAAAGATCAAGAAGGCAATAGGGATATGAGGAAGATGAGGGTAGCCAAGGAAGACGTTCTAAAACTTTATCAGAGGTTAGATGACGAGGCGGAAGCTTCCGGGTATCATCTTAACCCGGATATTGAGTTCACAAAAGAGCTCATAACAGGCCTTCTCACTAATGAGCAAAGATACGGGTATTGGGCTTGTCCTTGTAGGCTGGCATCAGGAGCTCGGGAAGAAGACCTTGATATTGTTTGTCCTTGCGACTATAGGGACCCGGATCTGACTGAATACGATCAGTGCTACTGTGCGCTCTATGTATCAGAGAAGGTTGTGAGAGGCGAAAAGACTACCGGTTCCATTCCCGAACGTCGCGGTGGAGCCCCAGAGCGCCCAAAGGGAAAAGCCTCATCGAAAACTCTTTCTGAACTTTCTCTTCCGGTATGGAGATGCCGGGTATGTGGCTATCTTTGTGCTAGAGAAACTCCCCCAGAGGTTTGTCCTATATGTAAAGCCAGAAGAGAGAGGTTTGAGAAGTTCATCTAAATATAATCTCACCAAAAAAGCCAAAGAGTCTTTTCGTAAGTAAGCGGACCCACGCTGATTTTAATAGCATAGACATAGATTGAAGCAGGCGGAGTTTGACTCCATAACCCAAAGGTGGAAGTCTAAGAATACCCTGTACACCTGAAAAGAAGGGCGTTTATCCAGGGAGAGAGAATATGTCAGTTGACCTTACTCTAAAAATCGGGGGAGAGGCAGGACAGGGCATGCAGACCATCGGCTATGTTCTGTCTAAAACCTTCGCTAGAGGTGGCTTTTACCTATTTGCTAACCAAGACTATATGTCACGCATCAGGGGAGGACATAACTTTTTCCAGATAAGAGTCAAAGAGGAGCCCGTATATGCCTTGTCCGAAGAGGTAGATATCTTAATTGCTTTAGATAAAGCTACGGTCGAAACCCACCGTCCTGAACTAAAAGAAACAGGGGTGATCATTTTTGATGGCGAACATATAGATATTTCCGGTCAGCAATCTCATCTTCTGAGCGTTCCTCTGGAGCCTCTGGCCCGAGAAGAAGGGGGAAATAAGCTATTCAGCAATTCGGTGGCGGTGGGGGGCGCCTTAGGAATTCTTGCTTATCAATTCGATATTTTAGCTCAGGTGTTGAAGGAAGTATTCAGTAAACGAGGAGAGGAAATTGTCCAGAATAACATTAAAGCAGCCAGAGCAGGATACGATTTTATGCAGAAGAACTATAAGGATTTTTGCCTTCCCCCGCTCAAATCGGGTAGAAGCGATAAAAAGATGCTCATCAGCGGTAATGAAGCCCTCAGCCTGGGAGCCATGGCTGCCGGCTGCAAATTTATATCTGCCTATCCTATGACCCCTTCCACCGGAATCATAACCTACCTGGCCGGAAAGGCCAAGCAGTGTAGCTTGGTTGCTGAACAGGCTGAGGACGAGATTGCCGCCATCAATATGGCCATCGGAGCCTCCTTTGCCGGGGTGAGGGCTATGGTGGCCACCTCGGGAGGAGGATTCTCCCTTATGGCGGAGGCCCTTGGTCTAGCCGCCATGACCGAGACTCCCCTGGTTATCGTAGAGGCTCAACGCTCTGGTCCCAGTACCGGGCTTGCCACCCGAACCGCTCAAGCGGACCTGGAGTTTGTACTGCATGCTTCTCAAGGCGAGTTTCCCCGGGCTATTTTCGCTCCGGCTACTGCAGAGGATGCCTTTTGGTCAGTAGTTAAGGCCTTCAATGTGGCGGAAAAGTATCAGGTGCCGGTAATCATCATGAGTGATCAGCACCTGGCCGACTCCTACCTCACCTGCAAAAAATTCGATGTTAGCAAAGTGAAGATTGACAGAGGAATCATTTCTGATGCGAAACTGGCTAGAATCAAATATTACAGGCGTCATCAATTTACTCAATCCGGCATTTCCCCCCGGGCTCTTCCTTCCCAAGAAGGCAGAATCGTAATTACCGATAGTGACGAACACGATGAGGAAGGCCATCTTAGCGAGGATTTGGAGATAGCAAATAAGATGGCTCAAAAGCGTCTTAAAAAGGGGGAAGTCCTGGCCAGCGAGATTGAGCCTCCTCAAATTTATCCCCATGAAGATGCTCAAATAATCCTGATTGGATGGGGATCAACCTATGGAGCCTTGAGAGAAGCGTTGGATGTTTTGATCAAGCAGGGGATGGATATTAGTTTGATGCATTTCCAGGAGATATGGCCTTTTCCTACTCAGTTCGTAACTTCTACCCTTAGTAAGGTAAAAGAGAGTTTCTGCGTAGAGAATAATGCTACCGGACAACTGGCTCATATCATTCAAGCCGAGACCGGCAAGCAGGTAACGGGAAAGATCCTTAGGTTCGACGGACGTCCTTTTAGCCCTCAGTACATCATTAGGGAATTAAAGAAAAAGAAGGAGTAGGCTATGGTTACTATAGATGATTACCGGGGTCAGGCTACTGCTTGGTGTCCAGGCTGTGGCAATTTCGGCATTCTTCAAGCGCTAAAGAAAGCTCTGGTAGACCTTAAGCTAGAGCCTCATCAAGTATTAATCGTCTCGGGAATCGGTCAGGCTTCTAAACTACCTCACTATATGAAATGCAATACCTTCAACGGTCTTCATGGAAGAATTCTTCCGGTGGCCAGCGGGGCCAAGATAGCTAACCAGGAGTTAGTGGTCATCGGCCTAGGAGGAGATGGTGACAATTACGGAGAAGGAGGCAATCATTTTCTTCATACCATTCGTCGGAACATAGACATGACTTTGCTGGTTCATAATAATAAGGTTTATGGGCTAACCAAGGGACAAGCTTCCCCCACCAGTGATTCCGGGTTTATCAGCAAGGTTCAACCGGAAGGAGTGGTCTCATCTTCTTTTAACGCTCTTTCTGTGGCTATTTCCCTGGATGCTAGTTTTGTAAGTAGAGGTTGGTCTGGTGATAGGGATCATCTCTCCTGGCTCATAAAGGAAGCCGTTCAACACAAAGGATTTTCTCTCATCGACATTTTGCAGCCTTGTGTAACCTTTAATAAAAAGAATACCTACCGCTGGTACAAAGAGAGAATCTATAAACTAGCTGAAGAATATGACCCCACTGACAGACTGACTGCTTTTAAAAAAGCTGAGGAGTGGGGAGATAAAATACCTATTGGTATTTTTTTCCGAGAGCAAAAACCAACTTTCGAAGATCAACTGGCTGGCCTCAAGAAAGGTCCCTTATTTAGGCAAGAACTGGATCCTTGCCAGGTCATGCCTTTACTGGAGGCTCTATCCTGATGCTTGTGCATACGAGCGTCAGGGATGTACGCGAAACATTTATCTGCTCCTTTTCAATTGACAACACATCCGGATGAGACAATTCTGAAAAACTTCAATTTCTGTCATTACGAGCAGGCCCCTCGCCTGTCTGCGTGTGGACACGCATAGTCAGGCTTGTCATTGCGAACGGAGTGAAGCAATCTCGATTGGATCGCTCGGTATGAAGTAAATTGACAGAGCCGACTGGATAAGATAGCATTTGATTAAAAACGGAGTCTATAAACAATGAATATTCAACTGCAGTTTCTGGGGGCGGCTCAAAATGTAACTGGTTCAAGCTATTTGCTGGAGGTTGATAACAGCAAGATACTGATAGACTGTGGTCTTTATCAGGAGAGAGAGTTCAGGTCCCGCAATTGGAGGCCCTTTCCCGTTGATCCCAAGGGAATAGATGCTGTTTTATTGACTCACGCTCATCTTGACCATTGCGGACTTCTGCCCAAGCTGGCTAGAGAGGGGTTTACTGGTAAAATAATATGTACTCGGCCTACTGAAGAGATAGTCAAAATCGTTCTTTCAGATTCTGCACGCATTCAAGAAGAGGATGCTCGCTTTAAGAAGAAAAGACATAAGCGGGAGAGAAGGAAAGGTCGTTATCCGGAGCAGGCCCTTTATGGTAGAAGAGATGCGGAAAAAGTCTTTTCTCTCTTTCAGTCGGTGGGCTATAAAGAGCCAGTTACCATAAACAATACAATTAGTGTGACTTTTCACGATGCCGGACACATTCTTGGTTCTTCAATGGTTAAAGTGAAAGTTGTATCCAATAAAAAGCAGAGAACAATCCTGTTCTCTGGTGATGTGGGACGCTGGAATAAACCAATAATCCGTGACCCCAGTCTGATTGAAGAGGCAGATTATATCCTGGGGGAATCAACTTATGGAGATAGACTTCATGAGGGTTCTTCTGATATTAAGGGTAAACTTTGTGAGATTATTAACTGCACGGTGGAAAAAGGGGGCAATGTGATTATCCCCAGTTTTGCCATAGAAAGAACTCAGGAACTCATGTATTACTTGAGCGAGCTCTTACATGAGGATTGCATCCCCCATCTCTTGACCTTTGTAGATAGTCCTATGGCAATCAATGTTACCGAGGTATTTAAACATCACCGGGAATATTTTGATCAGGATATGCTTAAGCTCATAGATAACAATGAGTCTCCTCTACATTTTCCATCACTTGTTCCGACGCGAAGAGTTTCCGAGTCTAAAGCTATAAATCGCATCAAGGGTTCTTGCATTATCGTTGCTGGATCTGGGATGTGTACCGGAGGAAGAATAAAGTATCATCTTGTAAATAACATTTCTCGTCCGGAAAGCACTATTCTTTTTATAGGTTACCAGGCACGAGGAACGCTGGGACGTGAGATAGTCGAGGGTGCAGAAGAGGTGAGGATCCTCGGCCGGATGCGTTCGGTCAAAGCTAGTATTAGGCGAATTGATGGCTTCTCAGCTCATGCTGACCAGAGTGAATTACTGAGGTGGCTTTCTGGTTTTCGAGTTCAACCAAAACAGCTATTCGTTGTCCATGGTGAGCAAAAGGCAACCGAATTATTTGCCGGAGTAGTTCAAAAGAACCATCATTGGAATGTCTCGATTCCACAATACCTGGATAAGGTTACCCTGAACTAATACACAAATAACCTGGCGATTTCTTTTAGAAGTTGCTCTGAGTTGACAGAGATAATTCCCGTCTCCCTAGCGAGGTTAGATAAAGATATCTGTGGAGACTCGCCTTCTTCTCTCTTGTAGAATTGTTCACTCCTTACTTTAAACTGCCGGTCGTCGTCAGCAGAATGCACAAAACGCCAATTCTAATTCGAGGCTTTCAGAATAATGAAGCTCTTGCGGAAGCAGATTCAGATTAAGGAAGTAATAAGAATCCCTAGGAGGTTTGTGATGAAATGGAGAATAAGAATTAATCTTTTACTTATTTTTGTATGTATATTCACCTCTGTTTTTTCTTGGATGTGGGTGAGAAAAACTCTGGCCAATGAAGTCAAGGAACTTCAGCCAGTAGAAATTAAAGAGTATGAAGGCGAAAAACTCTCTTCCTCAAAAACGGGTTTCCGGGAGAATTCCATAAGAGGGGCTCAATATGTGAAGAAAGAGAACTATCAACTTGAGATCGCCGGTCTTGTGAAAAGTCCTCTCACCTATACTTGTGATGAGGTACTAACATATGACCAATACAAGAAGGTTGTCACCCTTAATTGCGTAGAAGGATGGAGTGCAACGGTATTATGGGAAGGTGTGCTGGTAAGAGATGTTATCGCAAATGCTGGTGTTCTTCCCCAGGCGAAAGTGGTCATTTTTTATGCCTACGATGGGTATTCCACCTCTTTCCCGTTAGAGTATATTTTAGATAATGATATCATAATGGCCCACAAGATGAACGGGATAGCCCTTCGACCAGAAAGGGGCTTTCCTTTTGCGCTTATTGCCGAGGAAAAATGGGGTTACAAGTGGATAAAGTGGATAACCAAGATTGAACTATCCGATGATGTCGACTACCAAGGTTATTGGGAGAGTAGAGGGTATGCTAATACTGGCGACTTGGATAAGAGTTTCCTTGATTAGTCTCGTAGATAGATGATAAAAAAGATTAGCTTCCAGTTTATAAGAAAAGTAATAGGGTGGTCCTTATTTGTCTTGATGGTTCTTTTTATTATCACCGGATTCGGTATTACACAATTCCGAACTGTGGAAAAAATAACCTTAGGTCTTTTGGGCAAAGCCCTATCATTCAAGATTCACTTCAAATTGTGGATACCCTTGATTGTCCTATTGTCTTTACACATTATATTTAGATGTATCTGGGATTCACTGAGAAAAAGAAGAGACAGACAGTGACGCTATCTCTCCTTCTGTATGCCAGAGTCTTCGGTGGACAGTGAAGTAGCAGAAGAGATAGAGAGTCTAGTCCTGGTGAAAGAGAATCTAGAGTCAGAGAATAGAAATGCTCCCAGGTAGAGAACTGATACAGATAGGTTTTTTAGCCAGTCTGGCAGCCGGTCTTGCCACCGGGGCCGGAGCTTTACCTGTTTTGTTTACCAGGCAGGTTTCAGAAAGAGTTTTCGATGTTATGCTTGGATTTGCCGCTGGAGTGATGCTAGCAGCTACCGCCTTTGGTCTCCTCATCCCGGCAATTGAGCTGGGCGGCATATGGATAACCGTTCTAGGCACAATTATGGGGGGATTATTTCTGCATCTGACTGACCGCTTTGTCCCTCATTTTCATTTCATATCTGGTGCTGAAGGTCCCCCTTCTAACCTAAGGCGCATCTGGCTTTTAATTTTAGCCATAACTATTCACAATTTCCCTGAGGGTCTGGCAGTTGGGGTGAGTTTCGGTGGAGGAGATATAGGGGCTGGGGCGGCTCTGGCTACTGGGATAGGGCTTCAGAATATTCCTGAAGGCCTAGCTGTTGCCTTACCCTTGGTAAGGGAGAAATATAGCCGGGGAAAGGCTCTCTGGTATGCTACCTTGACTGGTCTGGTGGAGCCTATTGGTGGTATTCTGGGAGTGTCGATTGTCACTCTGGCAAGGCCTCTTCTTCCTCTGGGTCTTGCCTTTGCCGCCGGGGCTATGTTATTCGTGGTCTGCGATGAGCTAATTCCTGAGAGCCACCGCAAGGGCCACGAGCGCGCTGCCACCTTTGGTCTCATTACCGGCTTCGTTATTATGATGGTGCTGGATACGATATTAGGGTAGCGGGGCAAGCAATTGACTTGTTCAACATAACTGAAGGTCTATTTGGACATTACGTGACATACTTGAGTTCCTCGGGTTATCTCGATTGTGTAGCAAACTAGATGAAATCAATTAAGTGTCTTTTCTAGAGAGAGGAGGACGCCATGAAGGCTTCGAATTCTCCGTCGGCTAAAGAAAGCAAAAGGAAAGGATTATTAGGGGCTCTTGATTTTGACAAGTGCTCAAAATCTAAAAAAGCAGAAGAAGTTGAGTATCAACTCTATAGTTGGGGTGAGATTCACTCTCCTTTTCTTGGTGAGCGCGAGCATTCAACAGCAGCCCGACATATTCTTTCAAACTTCCCTTTCAGGCTATTTAGCTCTTCGCTTCCCGAGGATCCATTGCCACAAAAGTTGTGTTTAACCTTCAGAGCACCTCTCGAGACAAGGCAAGAGGGGCATCTGGTTGGGAATTTTCCTCACGAAATAGCCAAGGAATTTACTGCTTTTCTATCCCTTATTACGCGTCGCAGGATTTTTGTCGCAAAAAAGACCCGATCTGATGGTTTACCCATGGAAGAGGAAGTGGAGCTGTATCAATACTCACACTTCCAGGAAGAACAGATCAATAAGCCGATTGAACCAAAGGAAATCAAGCAACTTTTGGGTAAGCTTCAGGCAATGGATGAACACATTGCCAATGGTTTTATTCTTGCGATACGACTATATCACTCAGCTACTGAAATGATGTACACGGAAGCGGAGTTCTCCTATCTTTTTCTCATAAGCTCTTTAGAAGCGATCTCTTCAACTGTCTTCCGAGATTGGGAACCCAATAGGAGGGATTTTCTAGATAAAGGGTTTTTAGGATGGATAGAGCTCGAAAAGGCCCTTTCCTCGCAAGAGCAAAAAGAAAAGCTACACAAATTGCTGTTGGCAAATGAGAGATTCACGCGGCGGAAGATCATGCGTTTTGTTGAGAAATATGCGCCCGGGCGTTTTTACAACGAAACCGAAGATGATGCAAAACCACATTATTTGACTCTGATGTATGAGCGTGGTCCTAATGGCCTAGGCCGGCGTTATGTTGACAACTCTTTTACTTCTCTGCAGAAGTGGGAAAAGATAGAAAGAAAAGACTTGGAGTCGGTGTTAAAAAAGGTCTATGAGGCAAGATCTCAACTTATCCATAATGGAATTCGGCTACCGGAAAGTATAGTTATCGGACACTTTAGAAGAGTCAAAGCTGAGTTGATGGCGGAGTTAACGAAGCGCGTAATAAAACATAAGGGGGAATTTAGCCTGGAGATTCCTCCTCTTTTGACTTTTGAGAGGCTGGTTAGTTATTCTTTGGTAGAGTTTCTCCGTAAGTATTAAAATGCCGGGGTGTGAAGATATATGGGTTGTAGAACGTTGGTATTTTTTTACACTACTTTAATGTCAAATTATCCCTAAAAAGGAGCAAAAGAAATTAAGATATTGGCTATTTCTGATGAGATTGAACCCACCTTGTACGAGTACTTCGACAGAAAAAGATACTCTGATATTGATTTGATTCTTTCAGCCGGGGACTTAAGACCGGAGTATCTCTCATTTTTGGTGGATATGCTGAATAAACGCTGTTATTATGTGAGAGGTAACCACGACATAGTCTATGATGTGGAACCACCTTTGGGCTGTATGGATATAGACGGGAAAGTGGTCAATTATGAAGGTATTAGAATATTGGGACTGGAAGGTTCTATGTGGTACGGTGGAAGGGGAGTAGAACATACTGATTGGCAGATGCGCTGGAAGGTATGGAAGGTAAGATTCCAGATTTGGAGAAAAAGGGGAGTAGATATTGTTCTCACGCACGCTCCTCCCAAGGGGGTTCATGATGGGAAAGACCTCTGTCACACAGGATTTCGCTCTTTTCTCAAATTAATTGAAAAATATAAACCCCGCTACCTGATTCATGGTCATGTTCACAAGAGTTATGGCTACAGTGAAGAAAAGATAACTCAGGTTCAAGAGACTAAGGTGGTAAACGTTCAGGGAAAACATATCCTGGAGATGCGGCCCAGGGTGAGAAAGAAAATAACTAGAAAAGAAGGATGGTGGAATATTGTCTTTAAGTTAAGGCAGGATTCACTTAAATCCTTTTATGCGGAATCTCGAGGCCGAAAGTATCTTGATTCAATTGATAGAGGCATACAGACTGTTGAGGTGGATGATATTGTGGGGAGCGTGGGTAGACCTTTAGATTTCAGCAGGAGTTTCTCCCTCAAGGGTGTAGATAAAAAGCCTCATATTCGATCTAGAGTGAAAAGTATAGAAGAAGCCATGCAAGAAGGTAAGCCTCTTCCTGTAGTGGAACTCTATAAGATGGATGATGAATACTATGTGTTGGACGGTCATCATCGCACAATTGCTGCAAAAGGGCAGGGGCAGAAATTTATTGATGCTCATATCGTCGAATATCTTCCTCTAGGTGATGACTCAAGAAGGCTTACTATCCAAAAAAGAATCGAATTCGAGGATGAGACGGGACTGGGAGGGATTAATCTCCTGCGTCAAGGGGATTATGATAAGTTATTGTTTCAAATAAGAAACCATAAAAATCGAATTGAGGGGAGAACTAAGGAGGAGATATCTATTAAACAAGCAGCTCGAGATTGGTTTAGCTCATTCTACCGCCCGGTAACGGAGAAAATAAAGAAACTCAAGATCAGGCAGTATTTTCCCAAAGCTACCATAGGGGACATGTATGTCTATTTGTGCTACCAAGCAAGGCTGCGCAGCGAAAAGAGGCTGGAGCATACTTGCAATTTACCGGAAGCACTTGAGGAGATTGGCATACTGGCAAAGGCTACCCAGATTATTTTATCGCGTGAGGGACTTAAAGAAAGAATTATGAAGATTTTTCGTCCTTAATTTCTGTTTCCGCTTCCTTTTTTAGTTTTGCCTGCTCCTTCATCAAATAGACAAGTTTGTTTTGAACTTTGCCATTGACCGTATTTTCAGCAAAAGAGCCATCCTTACCTCTCTTTCCTGCTTCAACGCCGGTGAGTATTTCGATTCCCTCATCTATGGTTGATATGGGGTAAATGTGGAACTTGCCCTTTTTTACTGCATCAATTACCCTATTCTTCAGGGTGAGGTTTTTGACGTTACTTTTGGGAATGATTACTCCCTGCTTTCCGGTGATTCCCTTAGCCTGACAGACATCGAAAAAGCCTTCTATCTTCTGGTTTGCTCCTCCAATTGGCTGTATTTCACCGTGTTGATTTACCGAGCCAGTAACGGCTATACTCTGCTTGAGGGGTAACTCGGATAAGCTGGAAAGTAGAGCAAAGA
>Ga0114922_10002475_pt1 | contig 17343 bp, 13 predicted proteins | sample AartaG_FD_100975 | JGI IMG/M metagenome (GOLD analysis project Ga0114922, IMG submission 100975) | Deep subsurface microbial communities from Aarhus Bay to uncover new lineages of life (NeLLi) - Aarhus_00045 metaG | ecosystem: Environmental > Aquatic > Marine > Oceanic > Sediment | place...
CATAAAGAACTGATTGAACTAAATGAATCCGATCTCTCAGAAGTGAAATTGTTTGCATAGCCGCAAATATAATGCCAAATCCCTATTTGTTGGCAAAGTTTTTTTCGAAAAGCTGAGTATTTACAACTTAATCGAAAGGCCGGCACAGGGGTGTCGGCCTTCGTTAGTTCGGTTTGAAAGAGGTTTTATTCGGAAGGTTTTTCGAGTCCAGCGATCCTTGCTTCCAGCTCCTTGAGGTAAGCCTTTAAATCGTTGGCTTCCTGCTGAAGTCCCGCAAGTTCTGCCTTGGGATCAACAGCAGCTGGCCGCCAGTAGCCATAGGCTAGACCGCCGAACCATCTGCCTCGACCGAAGCCAGGGCCGCGGCCGGCTCCAAACCTACCGTAGACTGGGCGACCTCCAAGTGTATACCTTGGCCTGCGGCCAGTACCACAGTAACCGAAACCACCTCCTGTCATGGGTCCCGCTCCAAGTGGACCTGTTCTATCAAAGCCTGGCATATGAAACACCTCCTTCCGATTGTTTAATCGTGTCAAAAACCGCCCGGTCCATGTCTCCCCCGGCGGCCCCGACCTCCTCTACGCAACCTGCCAACACCAGGGAGGGTGTAAGAACCCCCTTGAATCCTGATCATCTTTCCCATCACAAGCGCTTCGGCCACCAGCTCCCTTGCTTCAGCAAGGACCCTGCCGAAGGTCTGCCGAGATACGTTCATGCGAGCAGCAGCAGTTTCCTGGTCCAATTTCTCAAGCTCGCTCAAACGGAGGGCCTCAAGCCCTTCAATGGGAACAACGACTTCTGCCAGGTCCCGCGCCGGAATCCCCTGGGGCTTGAAAGCATTTGCCATGGGACCACCTTGCACAAAACGAGGTATTCTTGGTCTGGGCATTATAGGTCCTCTCATCATTGTGAGCTTATGATCATAATGTAGAACGTCAATTTCTATTGTCAAGAAGTTTTTGGAGCCTGCGCTCAAAATAATTCGGGATAAGTGTGGATGCACGATATCGTGTCAGACCCCTTGCGTAGGGCAGGGTATTCAAGATATAATCTGGTAAGGTCCAGCATAAATTGCTGGAAGGCGTGACGTGAACCGTGAATCAAGAATCGAATAACGATTTCGAGAACTTAGTTCGCTTCGCTCACAATTGGAATGGTGGAATATTGGTTAAATCGAGTTGATAATTGGCCTCCCTTTTTGATCCCAACCCCTGAGACGATAATAATCCGTCACCATCCTCTCAAGCTCGGCCTCACTGATCTGGTGGCCACTCTTCAGGGCCTCTTTATAAAGTCGGCTGGGAAGGCGGTCATCCTCCCGCCTGAGCCCTTCCTGGATATTGAATTTTCGTACGATGTTTGAGATATTGGCACTGATGGCCTTGAGTCTCGTCTTGTGGGCCTCAATGCCCGTAACCCCCTGCACAATTTCACACAGGGCCTCCCAGGGATAAAGGTCCCGATAAAAACGACACAGAATCAAAGCATCAAAAAGGGTAGAGCGGTCCTCAAAGTCTACAAACATGGCTGCTTTGCCTTCGATCGTATCCGGGTCGATCATACCGGATAGTTCTGGCTTGTAAAAGGTGGCTCTCAAGTGGCAGGCACCCCGATCAGAGGTCGCATACCCGAGCCCCACGCCCTTGAGAACTCTGGGGTCGTAACCAGCAGGTTCCAGACCTTTTACATGAACCGCTATATCTTCAAGGCCCCATTCCTCAGAAGCCGCCCTGATTCCCCGGGCCAAGAGATCCCCTATCCCCTTCCGAAAGGCGATCTTTTTCAATAACCCCGCAATCGCATCCACCTGTCCATAGTCGATCGCATAATCAATCTTTCCCCGGCGGGCAGCCTCAATGCTTAGCCCGCAAAGGTTTCCAGCGCTGATGGTGTCCATCCCGAGCCGGTCACAGATGTCATTGAGATAGATAATCTCCTCGATGCTATCTATGGCACAAAGCCCTCCAAAGGCATAGATGGTCTCATATTCTGGCCCCTCAAGTCGAAGGCCGGCATGACGCCCGGACCTGACCTTCGTCATACGACCGCAGGCCATGAAGCATTTCAAACAGGCCCGGGGCCTTACCTCACAGCGCTCATGGAGGGCATCGGCGCTGATCTGCTGCCACTTTTCATAGGTCCCTTCTGACCAGTAGCGCGTGGGAAACCCCCCTGCTTCATTCATGACCTTAACCATCCCTGGGGTGCCCTTACTTTTATAGGCCGCGACCAGGGGATGCTCTTTAGCCTCTGCAGCCAAGTGTTTGGCGAACATCTTTACTGCATTCCTGTCGGCCAGCTTCCGCCTGCAGTCCCCCTGAAACACAATCGCCTTGAGCCTCTTGCTCCCCATGATGCTCCCCGCACCGGTCCGGCCAGCAGAGCGCCAATAGTCGTTCTCTATGACCGAAAAACATACCTGATGCTCCCCTGCTGGCCCTATGACCACAGCTCCGGTTCGAAATTTCCTGTTGCCGCTCTTCCTGGCGAACCTTTTGATCGCCTGATCTTCGCTCTCATGGGTATCCATCCCCCATATGTCGCCTGCCTCCTGGAAGGCCACACCCTGTGGGTCAATTACCAAGACCGTGGGGGTCTTGCTCTTTCCCTTGATAACGACAGCGTCATACCCGGCAGCATCCAAAGCCGCAGGGGTGCGCCCCCCTGCGTACGATTCAGAATAGAAGCCGGTCTGGGGTGACTTGGTGAAAACGCCGTACCTGGATGAGCCCCAAACCAGGCCGCCACACACAGGCCCGGTGACAAAGATCAGGTGATTCCCCGGACTCAAGGGGTCTACCCGGGGTAGATTCAAGCTAAGGAGGAGATGAGATGCAAGCCCTTTTCCGCCCAGAGCCTCCGTCAACACATTGTCATCAGGGGGTTCAAAACTAAAGCTCCTGCGCGTCAGGTCTACAAACAAAATACGGCCGTAAAATCCATACATGGGCAATCCCCTCTCGCCTTCCTGACAATCTTCCCAGGTCCGCTCCTTACTGACAGAAAACCATGCTCGGGAAACGGAACTTGCATGAACTCGGGGTCATGAACTTGGGGTCAGGTCTTGAAAAGTCAGCTAGTCATGTCTTTAGCCCTTCAAAACCTTACTCACGGTGGTGTAATGAAGGCCCAGGTGATCTGAAACCTGCTTCAGCCTGGACCCATAATCGATACACGCGTTCCTTATAAGGGCATTCCGTTCCTTCTTGCTTGAATGGCCGTTGAGTCCTTCCCTGAAAAGGGGGTAGTCATCCACAATCAAGACGGTTTTTTCCATCCAATGTTCTTCCCCTTATATGGAACCTCTACCAGAATTTTCGTACCCTTGTCCAGGTGAGATTCGACCTTCATTTTCCCGTTCAGCAAGGCGGCCCTTTCTCGCATGGTCTGGAGTCCCATGCGTTTTTCCTGAAAGGCTTCCTCCGAGCGTTTCTCTACATCAAACCCTTCCCCATTGTCCTCCATGCGAAGGATGATATGGGGAAAACACGCCAACAGCCTGATAGTGACATGGCTGGCATCAGCGTGCTTCCGGATGTTGTTCAGGCCTTCTTGGATGATGCGATATAAGGCTATCTCTGTATCAAAATCCAGCTTCATGTTATCCAAACCGACCGAAAAGAAGTCCACCTTCAGAGCGTTTCTTTCTGAAAAATCTCCGCAGTAATGGACGACGGTCTCAACCAGTCCCAACTGGTCCAAGCTGGCAGGACGTAAATCATAAGACAGATTGCGGACAGCCATGATGGATCCCTGTAGTACTTTGGAGAATTCCGAAACCCTCTGCCTTATGCCGGGGGGAAGCTCTGTCTGGTCATCAAATAGGGTATCACAGCAGATTTTCAAGGCAGAGAGGTTTCCCCCCACCGTGTCGTGCAAGTCACGAGAAAGCCTTTGCCGCTCGCTTTCTTGCGCCTTCAAAAGTTGTTGACTGAGGCTACGAACATGCTCTTCGGCCCGTTTACGCTCTTCTATTTCTTGGCCCAATTGCTCATTTGCTGTGACCAGTTCAGCAGTACGCTCCTTCACTCGTTGTTCCAACTCGTCAAGGACCTTTTGGACCCCCCGCTCCGCCCGCTTGCGCTCGGCAATTTCATTATTCAATTGTTCATTGGTCTTTTCTATTTCCTCAACCAACTCTTCAAGGCGTTTTTTTTGTCGGTCAAGTGATAAAAAGACCTTTGCTTTGCTCAGCAATAATTTCGGATTGAATGGCTTGGTGAGAAAATCTACTGCCCCGGATTCATACCCTTTGAATATATGGGACTCATCTGTATAAACTGCCGATAGAAAAATTATGGGAAGATCTCTGGTTTTATCTTCATTTCTCATAAATTCTGCCAATTCATATCCATCCATCTTCGGCATTTTCACATCCAGAATCGCCAGGGCAAAGTCATTGTACAAGGTCGCTTTAAGGGCAGTATTGCCATCGGTTGCTTTTATGAACTCTGCATCTACTTCGCTCAGAATCTTTTCACAAGCATATAGGTTTTCCGGTCTGTCATCCACGATCAGAATTTTTTGTTTGAAATCCATTACGTTTCTCCCAATTCTATTAATAAATTCTTAATTTCCTCTAACGACATCACATAATCTGCTTCTACAACATCAATCGCCGCCTGAGGCATGGAAGAAGATTCGGCAGTCTCCGGGTCTTGTACAATAGTCAAGCCGCCCTTCTGCTTAATCTTATCTAATCCATGAGCGCCATCATTATTGGCACCTGTCAGTATAATTCCAACCAAATCGGATGAATATGTATCTGCCGCACTTTCAAACAATACATCTATGGATGGACGGGCATAATTCACTTTATTATCTATTGATAAAGAAAAACTTTTATTTTTTTCTATGAGCAAATGATAATCGGGAGGCGCAAAATAGATATATCCTGATTGAATACTCTCTTTCTCATCTGCTTCTTTTACAGTTAATGCACATCTTTCATCATAATATTCTGTTAAAAATTCTCCCTGTGATGGATGTACATGCTGAACAACAATAACGGGAATCGGATAATCTTGCGGTAAAACAGGTAATAATTGGGTCAGCGCTGTCATGCCTCCCTGGGAAGTGCCGATGACAATCGCTTCATATCGTTTTTTTCTGATATATTTTGTGTTTCTTATCAGTTCTTTCATAAGCTTCCGCAACATCGGCAAATTGGATACTTTCCTTTGTGCCAAGACACAGGAAACCTCCATGAATGAGACTGTCGTGAAAGAGCCTGAGTACCCGGTCTTGAAGCGTTTTGTTAAAGTAAATCAAGACATTTCGGCATAATATCAGGTGCATTTCACTGAATGTATTATCCGTGACCAGATTGTGATTGGCAAAGGTTATGTTTTTTTTCAATGATTGATCCATAATCACTGAATCATATTGTGCGTGGTAATACTCGGAAAATGAAGAAGTCCCCCCTGCATCCTGATAATTCAATGTGTATTGTTTAATATTTTCTAATGAATATATCCCTTCTTTTCCTTTTGCAAGGGCAGCATTATTGAAATCGGTTGCAAAAATGGTTGCCCGGTCATAGAGCCCCTCTTCCTTCAAAACAATGGCTATGGAATAGACTTCCTCCCCGGTTGCACACCCTGCATGCCAGATCTTAATGAAAGGATAAGTTTTCAGATAAGGGATCACCTTTTCTCTGATTGCGCGGTAAAAACCGGGATCACGAAACATTTCTGTTACAGTGATGGAAAAATCATAGACGATCTTTTCAAAAAATGACTTATCGTATAACAATTCCGGAATCATTTCACTTATTCTGCTATGACTTGTTTTTCCCAATAAATGCCGTATCCTTCTTGTAATGGACGCTTTGGCATAATGCCTGAAATCATAGCCATACCGACGGAATAGTGCTTCCAGCAAAAGGTCGATCTCTATTTCTTCAACTTCGGTTTTTTCCATAGGATAGCCCACGTGGGCCAAATAGTCTCTACTGATACAGCCACACCCGCATCATAGACAGCAATCGTCCAATATTCAACGGCTTGTCCAGATAATCGTTCGCTCCTACAGCCATTACTTTTTCCCTGTCTTCTTTCATTGCTTTTGCAGTTTGAGCAATGATCGGTATATCCTTGTACTTTCCTTCCAATCTTATCTCTTTTATGGCTTCGTATCCATCCATTACCGGCATCATAATATCCATCAAAATGAGATCAATACCCGATTCTTTCTCCAGTAATTCAAGGGCAGCCTTTCCATTTTCAGCTTTTAGCACGTTCATTCCTTTTTCTCTAAATATCTTCGACAGGGCGAAGACATTGCGCATATCATCGTCCACCAAGAGTACCTTTCTACCCGCGAACATATCGTCCTTATTGTACAGGTCAGTGATTATTTTTTGTTTTTTCTGGGACAGGTTGTCCACGACCCGGTGGAGGAACAAGGCGGTTTCATCCAGCAGACGTTCTTCCGATTTCACACCTTTTACAATGATTGACTCTGCATATTGACGCAAATCGGCTTCTTCAGTCCTGGTGAGTTCTTTTCCGGTATACACGATTACGGGCGGAATAATTATATCCTTGTCTTTGTCAAGTTCACTGAGCAATTGGAATCCGGTCATATCCGGCAATCCTAAGTCCAGAACCATACAATCGAATTTTCTGGTCCTCAGAGCATCAATGGCTTCCTGACCGTTTTCGACAGCAGTCACCACTACATCCCCATTTCCGATAAGTTTTACGATAGCTTTTTGCTGAGCTAGATTATCTTCAACAACCAGCAAATCCTTTATACTTTTCTCTAACACTTCTCCAATGTTTTTAAATGCTTCTTCCAGGTGTTCTTTCGTTACCGGCTTTGTCAGATAACCGATAGCGCCTTTTTTGAATGCATCAATTGTCACTTCCTCAACAGAAATTATATGAACGGGAATATGGCGGGTTTGGATATTGTTTTTTAACGCATCCAGAACATGCCAGCCATTCATACCCGGAAGGTAGATATCCAGTATAATGGCTTCAGGCAGATATTTTTCTGCCAGTTCCAGTCCATCTTCTCCAGTTGCCGATACCAGACACTTGAAGGCATGTTTGTGACATTGATTCATCAGGATCCTGGCAAAGTCCTGGTCATCCTCAATAACCAATATGGTTTTATCACCTTTTTCCAGTTTCTCACGGTCATCAGGTATGGATTCGATATCGGAGACTTTTGTCTTGAAATCTGAAATTTGTGGTTCTCGACCTGCATCCTGCAACATGGAATCCGTATCCTCATCGCTTTTGTCGCGTATCTCAACGGGTAGATAGAGCGTAAAAGTTGAACCCTTTCCTGTTTCACTTTCAAGCTGAATTTTGCCGCCCAGTAATTTTGCCAATTCTCGTGATATTGAAAGTCCTAATCCCGTGCCACCGTATTTTCTGGATGTACTTCCGTCAACTTGCTGGAACGCCTCAAAAATCTCAATTTGCTTTTCTTTGGGGATACCGATACCCGTATCAATCACGGAAATTGCAATTGTACTTTGAAGATCCAATCCACTGCGAGACAGATCGACATCAGAACCCGGACGATGGATATTCACGGTAACGCCGCCTTCTTCCGTAAATTTAATGGCGTTGGACACGAGATTCTTGATGATTTGTGCTGCCCGTTTTCCGTCTGTTGTGATTTCATCCGGTAGTTCTTCATCTAAACTGATTTTCAAATTTAAACCCTTTTCGTCTGTCAGATGCTTAAAGTGGGCATTGAGATCATTCATCATTTCACTTAATTGAACCATCGTCACATGAAGGGGCATCTTACCTGCTTCTATCTTGGAAAGGTCCAGAATCTCATTGATCAGCTCAAGTAATTCAGTTCCACTGGCATGGATAATTCTGGCCGATTCAATCTGATCATCGTTCAAATTTTCATATTTATTTTCAGCCAGATCTTGGGCAAGGATGAGCAGGCTGTTCAGGGGCGTTCGCAATTCATGAGACATACTCGCCAGAAATTCGGATTTGTATTTGCTCTTAACTTCCAGTTCTTTTGCTTTCTGCTCAATATCCCTCCGGGCATTTTCAAGCTCAAGATTTTTACCCGTAATTGCCGCCTTCTGTTTTTCAAGATGTTCGGTTTTTTCTTCCAGCTCCTCATTGGTAGCCTCTAATTCCTCCTGCTGTGCCTTGAGCTTTTCCTCCGATGCTTTCAGCTCTATTGTCTGCTGTTCTAATTCCTCGTTGATTTGGCTTAACTCTTCCTGTTGAGCTTCCAGTTCCTCTGCCTGAAGCTGGGTTTCTTCAAGAAGGGCTTTCATTTTTGTGCGTGCTTGTGCGGAATTAATTCCGATGGCGATGTTTTCCATGACCAGATTTAAGAATTCCATGTACGTATCAGAAAATTCTCTGAAAGAACCCAGCTCTATCACGCCTTTCAGTGCCCCTTCCAAAAGGAGAGGAGTAACGAGGACATTGCGTGGGAGTGAATCACCAATTGCCGAATTAACACGGACATAATCCTCCGGGATATTGGTCACCGAGATCATTTCTTTTTCAAATGCCGCCTGTCCCGCCAATCCTTCTCCGATTTTGATGATTGCATTGAGTTCCTTGCATTTTGGGAAGGCATAACTGCCCGAAAGCTTCAGATCATTACTATCTTCTTCAGCGATATACAATGCGCCAATCTGAGCGTCTAAATATTTCGCCAGATAGGTTATGACATTTTGGGCAAGATGGAGAATGCCCTGATCACTGCGCATTTTTTCGTTCAATTCATTTTGACCGGATTTGAGCCAATCTTGTTTTTCGATTTCCGTTTTATATTCTCGAAGTGATTCGGTCATTAATTGAAGAGCGATACCAAGCTCATCGTCTTTACTGCGAAGGTCAATACTTGCAGAGAAATCTCCTTTTGCAATTTCCTGTGCCTGTCCTGTGATATTTTCAAAACTTCCGGATATCTCTTTCAAGGATAAGGAGACCCGGCTCAACTCATCGCGATCTTCTTCCTTATCTTCTTCATAAAATTTTCCGGAAGCGATGTCCCTTGCCTTTTCCGACATCCTATTCACACGGCTCACAATCCCCCGAACGATGGCAACAGCAACCAGAATTCCGGCAATGAGGGCGATAAGGAGAACAGAAATGGACTGGTTCCGTGCCGCAGCATAGTTCTTGTCACTTTCTATTTTGTCCACATCCAAATTCTGATCGCTTTTGTCCACAAAGTCGGTCATTATTGCTTCCGCTTTGGCCAATAGCTTGCGTCCCTTTTCTACAGACAGCTTTCGAGCTTCCCCAATACTGCCTGACCGCGATAAAGCTACAACTTGCCGACTGATGTCTAAATATTTTTCCCACCACACTGTAAACTCGTCCAGCCGAGCCCTGCCGTCCTCGTCCGCCAGGCTGCATAACTCCTTCATTCGGATGTTAAGATCATTTTTGAGATTATCGATACGGTCAGCATAGTGGCCCATCTCCTCTTGCGAACTCGAAAGAAGAACGTTATTTTTCGCCCGGTTGATTTCGATGATGTCACGTTTCATTCTGTCACCCAGTTTTATCTTTTCTGCTGAAACATCCACAATACGGTTCAACCGGTCATTCAAATCCGATAGTCGGTAGATGGACATCATAGCTACAAGTGTCATCAATATCAGAAGCACGGCAAATCCGGCGAATAATTTTGCTTTAATAGTTATTTTCAATTTCATTACCTCCTTAGATTAGGACACAAATTTTCATAGTATCATAAGATTTGTCAAGGTATTGGGCCAAAACCTGGCGAACCAATATGCTAAAATGCTGGTATCAGCAAAAAGGACCGATTTCGGATACTTCCCTTTTGATCCGTACATTACCCTATACTTTACTGGCAAAAGACCATGCTCGCAAAGGTCACACAACTCCACCCCTGCTCATCGCGCCACTGAGAATATTTCAAGAGCTTCCCGCCCCTAACTTCTATAATGCTGAGCAAGGTATAAATGGCTGAAAGCCCACAGATGTGCCGCTTGTTGGCATCCCTTGCAATACCTTGCCAGAAACCTTCCCTGTCAAGGGCCTCAACAGACCTCAAGATTTCGAGGTCAGCGCCCCGTATGTCGTTCAGATCTCCGGGTGAGACACGACGCTCATCGCCAAACTGGGGACCAATATGAGAAAGATCAACGCTTGCCATCAGGCATACCTTCCTACCTGAAGCCGCGATGGTCTCCTTTACAGTGTTGACAAAACCAGAAACCCTAACATCTTGAATAGGAGAGATCCCCCGTGCTATGAAGCCGTCAAAACTTCCGCAAAGCACAGGCACAATGTTCACATCGTCTTTGTCTGCATATAAGTGCTTGAGCCATACCGTCTGAAGTTCGACGGAATGCTCACCCCGATGATAGAATTCCCCTTCAAGCAGATCCTGGTTACAGTTTTCAATCAATGCCCGAACAAAATCTCTGTCCGTATCCATCAATCCCAGAGGCGTTTCAAAGGGCTTGGGGGTAACTGAAAAAAGGGGCTCGGCGGCCATATGGTTGATGCCTAAGATGATGAAGGTATCCACATCGTCAAGGGTTTCTATACCCCTGTACCCCCACGCATAACACGGGCCACCCCTCATGTAATCAATGTGGGGCACCATGATGCCCTTGATGTTCCCCCTGGGAATCTCCGGAGATATGTCCCCCGGCCCGTCAGGGTGGCTGTAATAGGAAGCAAGCTCCCTTTTGAGGCGCGGGGAGTCATGGTGAGGTCCGTCTCCCAGATGCAGGAAGGGACGGGTGGCGGCATTCTTAAACTCGGTTTTTAACCTTTGGTGATACGCCTGAAATCGCTCGCCTTCCAAAAAGAGGTTTTTGTCCAGGTCGTCAATGAACTTTTGTATGTGGTCGGAAAAGAGCATATCTCCAAATCTGCGCATGTAGGCGGCCTGGATGTCCTGAACAGAGTTTTCTCCGTCCAGCAAGGATATGATGAAAAAGACCGGCTTGGGCACAACAATGGTATTCTCAGCAAGACCGCTTGCGTCCTTCAAACAGATCATCTCTTTGCCTGAGTACATCACAGGAAACGCAGTGACAGGACGCATTTTGGGATAGTTCATAGTACGTCAAATCCAAGTGAACTAAAGTTATAGTCATCACCCAACAAATGCACATTTCCTATGTGGACCCGGTGGATGCCGGCGTTCTTTGCAGTCTCCTGGCAACGCAGGGCGTGTCTTCGAGATGTGGTAGGAAGGTCTTTCAGATAAAAACTAGGATAGAAAGCCAGCAGGCTATACGGAATCTCGGGGTTGAGGCTGCTAATATACCGGGCTATGGCATCCACCTCTTGCTCATCTATATAGCCAGGAACCAACAGGGTACTGGCAATCAAGAAAGGGGGATCAGGCCGCTCGGGTATCCGTTTGCTCAATTGCCTGAAATTATCCAGAGTCTTTTGATTAGAAACGCCGCATAGGGCCTTGTGCAGCCCATCTGAGATCGTTTGAGCAGATTTTTCACAATATCGGCAAGTTCCCATAGAGTCTACGGTTCTCTCGCCCGCTCCCTTCGGTCGCTTGAGCTTCACCCTGTTAAATAGCGACTTGAATATAGTGAATTATCAGGATTTGAAGATAACCGCTCACAAGTAGTCTTGAGATGTCACCTACAATTTAACGGGGCAAGGAGATCGCAGAGATCATTTCTTTTGGCCTGATTTCTTGAGAGGGAAAAATCAGGGATAGCAGTTTAGGCTGAATTGCCCTCTCGGCAATTCAGCCTAAGAAACTCTGTGACTCTGTAGGCTCTGCGAGAGACAAAAACACGTCCCGTGGTCATTAATCCAGGAATCCCTCCTCAACAGTGACCTCACTCTTTTCGCGCAGCAGAGCCAGCAATTCCCCGATAGTTCTCTGACGTTTCTGGAGCAAAAGGCTGGACGTGATCTCCTGTTTCTTATCCTCAAATTCCTTTGGATCAGCCTCCTGTCGAGCTTTGAACTGGAAAACATAATATCCTTGCTTCCCTTTGATCACAGCATCCGGAAAAAGCTTTAACGGACTCAACAAAAAGGCCGCTTCCTGGATGTCCCGCTCCAAACCGATCTGGGGGATCGCCCCAGACCGTTTGAAAAAACCCGTGGTTTTGGTCTTCAGCTTTTGGCTCGCAGCGGCCTTTTGAAACTCAGCTCCGCCTTTCAGGGCATTCAAAAATTCCTCAGCATCCTTTTTGGCCAGATCGTCTTTTCTTTCCTGGATCAGGTCTTGCCTGACCTTTTCTTCCACTGTCTTCAGGTCTGGAATTTTCGCTGGTTCCCTGGCGATCAGTTGAAGTATATAGTATCCGTCTGACAGTTCAAGGGGCTCGCCGACCTCGTCCTCCCCGAGAGCAAAGGCTGTTTCGGCAAATTTTCTCTTCTCCTTGATCCCCTTTATAGGCCCGTCCTGAGGAAAAAACCCGGTCTCATGCACCTTAAGCTCATTGGTTTTGGCCACATCTGATATATTGCCAGCCCCGTAACATCCCTCGTAGATCTCCTCTGCCCGATCAAAGGCGAGTGTTCTGGCCGCATCTTTCGCAAGCTTGTTACGAATCCGGTCTGCGACTTCGGCCAGGACTGGTTCTTTGGCTTCCTGAATGGCATAGTCTTCTTTGTTGAGATCAAAATAGGTACGAACTTCTTCTTCCGAAACCTTGGCCCGGGCTTCAAATCCTTTGAAATCAAGAAGGAGATACTGCACCTTGACTTTAGGGGGTATCTCATAGACCTTCTCGCGCTTTGAAAAATAGGTTTCGATCTCTTCTGCCTCCATTTCGACGTCGCCATAGGCCAAGGGTTTGAAGACCACATAGTCGAGACTCACTTCCTCTTTAAGCCACTTGTAGGTCTCAAGGGCCTCGGCCTCTGATACCTTGATGCTCCCGAGAACAAAGCTTTGAAGTTTTTCAATGAGAAGCTCATTCTTCTTGGTTTCCTCATACATCTCGGGTGTCATCCGGTTGCGTGTCAAGACTCGCTGATATACCTGCGGGTGAAAGCGACCGTTCCTCTGAAAAGCTGGTATCTGTTGGATGGCCCTGAGTAACTCCTCGTTGGTCACACGGAAGTTAAGCCGAGTCGCCTCCTGAAGAAGAAGCCTGCGGTTGATGAGTTGATCCAGTGCCTGTCTCTTGAGATTAAGGCCTCGGATGAGCTTTTCATCTAAGGCGCCGCCGAACTGTCTTCGGTATGCCTCCAGCAACTGATCGTAGACTCCGCGGAATTCCTCAAGAACAATGGGTGCTCCGTTTACAACCGCAATCCGGTTCCCTCTCTGGGCCCGATAGCTCCCGACCCCCCAAAAGACAAAAACTACGACAATAGCACCCAGAGCTAGTTTAATAAGCCAGGACCGGGCGTGTTTTCTCATCAAATAAAGCATGATGACCTCACATTATGATTTTGGATTTTGGATTTTGGATTGCGGATTCTATTTGATCCCTCTGCAGTCTAAGAAACTCCAAAAGTCCGCCCGCCATTATCACATCTTTTTCTCTTGGATTCAAATCGATGCGCACCTCAAAGGACCTGCCTTGGGTTGTATTCAGGACACGAAGCGTTCTACCGTTTTTCAAGGATCTTTTCACGCCTTCAATGACGAGTTGGTCGCCGGGCTGTATTTGCTCAAGCTCGTCATCTGTTATAAAGGTCATGGGAAGAATACCGAAATTGATGAGATTGGCCCTGTGGATCCGGGCAAAAGAGTGCGCTATCACCCCTTTGATCCCCAGGAACATAGGTGCTAAGGCCGCGTGTTCCCGGCTGGAACCCTGGCCGTAGTTCCTGCCAGCCACAATGAATCCACCCCCCCTGTCCCTAACTCTTTTGGCAAAATCAGGATCACGATGTGAAAACACGTATTCGGAAATAGCCGGTATGTTGGACCGCAAGGACATGATGCGGGCACCTGCTGGCATAATGTCGTCTGTGGTGATGTCATCTCCCAGGCAAATCAATACCTCCCCCTTGAGGGTTTCAGGCATAGTCTGACCTCTGGGCAGGGGCTTGATGTTGGGTCCCCGCACGACTTCCACAGCCTCAGGATGATCCGAAGGCGGCACAAAGAGATGGTCGATTACCGGAAAAACTTCGGGTATGTCAACCATGGCTGGTTCGCCAAACGACCTTGGATCCGTGAGTTCACCCTTCAGAGCAGAGACTGCAGCCACCTGCGGACTGCAGAGATAGAGCTTTGCGCTCTGGGTTCCGCTTCGCCCCTTGAAATTTCGATTAAATGTCCTGAGGCTCACACCATCAGTAGGCGGAGATTGCCCGATACCGATGCAAGGACCGCAGGCACATTCAAGGATCCGGGCACCGGCCTTTATGATGTCGTCCAAAGCCCCGCTTTCAGCCAGTGCAGCCAGTACCTGCCTGGAGCCTGGTGCTATCACAAGGCTTGTCTCTGGATGGACGGATCTTCCTTTCAGGATAGCTGCCACAGTGGTCAGATCCATGTAGGAGGAATTGGTGCAACTCCCTATAACCACCTGATCCAGCTTCAGCCCGGCAACCTCTCCTACAGAACAGACTCGGTCCGGCATGTGGGGCTGGGCCACCATGGGTTCCAGTTCGCCGAGGTCTACAGTCAAAACCTCAGCATAGGATGCATCAGGGTCTGCGGAAAGGGGGCTGAAGTCTCTTGCTCTTCCCTGCGATCTTAAGAAACGAAAGGCAACTTCATCACCTGGAAAGATGGAACTCGTAGCACCAGTTTCCGCGCCCATGTTCGCAATCGTGGCCCGTTCGGGTACGGATAGCGTGGCCACACCAGCCCCACCATATTCAAACATCCTTCCAACGCCACCTTTCACCGAGACGCGCTGTAGCAGTGTCAGAATAATGTCCTTGGCTGTGACCCAGGGAGAGAGTGCCCTCTCCAGCCGTACCAGGACCACCTCCGGACAGGTCAGGCAAAAGGGGTGACCTGCCATCGCCATGGCAACGTCCAGCCCCCCGGCTCCGATAGCCAGCATTCCAAGGCCCCCTCCTGTTGATGTATGGCTGTCAGAGCCTAAGAGGGTGTCACCCGGAACCCCAAAGCGCTCCAGGTGAACCTGGTGACAGATCCCGTTGCCAGGCCCGGAAAAGATAATACCGTACCTGGCTGCAAAGGATTGCAGGAATCGGTGGTCATCGCTGTTTTGAAAGCCGGCCTGGAAGGTATTGTGGTCCACATAACTGACCGATCTCCTGGTGGCAACCCGCGGCACCTCAAGTGCCTCAAACTGGAGATATGCCATGGTGCCTGTGGCATCCTGGGTAAGGGTCTGGTCAATCGGAAGCTCTAAGGGCTCACCGGGCCTTGGTGCCGGGCTTATCCCGTGTGCCTCCAGGATCTTCTCAAAAAGGTTCTTGCCTGACATAACGCCTCTCTATCCATACCCCCACCCCTCCCCCTTCAAGGCCTCCGGCTGGTAGCCTACGCCTCTCCCTCCGGCCCTCTCTTTTTAGCACCAAAGGATGCCTTCGTCAACGGCGGGCCACCTAAAAATCCTTGCCCGAGATATGGCTTAATGATAAAAACATAATGGTGTTCTACCATGAAACAGCAAGGGTAATCGTGTCTCCTACTTTCCAGCTATCACCTATGAGCTATGAGCTAAATTCCTCTATCTTTGACTTTCTTGCCTTATGAACCGGCTCTAAAAGGATTACTTAGAAACTGTAAAACAAAAGAGCGTCCCCATTGGCTCTGTCCTTTTCCTGCTTCAAAAAGGTCCTTCACCAGTTTTACCATTTTTGGGTAACGGCGCATATGATCAGGAGCATATCCGCCCGGAATAAGGAATGAGCTTTAAATGTGAAGTCCCCTAATTGCTCCCGAGGCGTTTAACACTCTTTATGATTACCGGTTTTGCTGGCACATCTCTGTACGGACCAGAGGTGGTGGTCTTGGCCTTGCCTATTCGGTCAATCACCTCCATGCCCTTGATGACCTTGCCGAACACAGCATATCCGAAACCCTGCGGTGTGTTGTCAGAGTGGTTTAGAAAATCGTTATCCTTGAGGTTGATGAAAAACTGACACGTGGCGCTGTGGATATCCCGTGTCCTTGCCATGGCAATGGTGCCACGGTCATTCTTCAATTCTGCAGTAGCCTCGTTCTTTATGGGTTGGTGGCTATCTTTTCTTTTCATATCAGCGCAAAAGCCGCCACCCTGTATCATAAAGTTGCTGATAACCCTGTGAAATATTGTGCCGTCGTAGAATTTCTCATCCGCATAGCGCAAGAAGTTCTTCACGGTCTCGGGGGCCTTATCGTCCCAAAGCTCGATCGTGATGGCACCTTCCGAGGTCTCCATAACTATTTTAGGGTTTACTGCTTTCACCGTTTGTTTCTCCACTGCAAAACTCAACTGAACCATCGCCATAGCCGCAACGACCATTCCGATCATCATTAGAAGCCTGCTCCTCATAGTACATCCCCCTTTTTCAATGTTTCAAATCCAAATATTGATAGTCTCGTAAAAAGTCCGAATTAGACGGCAAAGTAAAAAGCTTCAAATTCAAGGCGCGCAAATCCTGAGGAATGAGGCGTACTTATGGTACGCCGCAGTGATGAAGGATGCAGCGCAACGCAGAAGTTGGACTTTTTACGAAGCCGTCAAATATTGCAGAGTAAGCTGATTGCCATAGTTGCCTCGCTTACACTCTGTTTTTGTAAACACCCCTCGTTTATAGGGGCATCTACTCTAAAAAATCGTCATAATTGAACGTCTCGGAATTTCTACAACCGCCTGTAATCATTCATCTTTCGCTGGCACTTTTCTGGACCATCAATATGGAATGATGGAATAGTGGAATGTTGGGGATGAGAAGCAGAAAAAAATCATTTTCTAATTGTCTTCATTCCTCTTAACCCAATATTCCAGTATTCCAACATTCCAGCATTCCAATTGTGAGCGAAGCGAATTAAGTTCAGCTCCCCGCAGCAAGTCGCCGACTCGACATAGCAGCTTTGGCGACGGCGCGCTGCGGGGAATGCGCTCGCTTTTGCGGTTCAACTTGGTCAACAACTCAGGCCCATACCGGGATCGTCCAGCCTGGGCAGACGATGAGCCCTTTGAGCCCTTTATGAGCCCTTTCCGCCTGAGCACGTAGTAGGTGCCCTTGCCCGTTGTCCCCATTTTCTCCTTAAAAGCCATGCTATTTCTGAACCAACGTTCCCAATCTCCCGGTTCACCGCCGGTCCGGTCCTGCCGAGTATTTGGCCGAATCGGTCGCATCTTCTGTGGCTGTTTCGCCAAGCGCCGGACGAACCTTGAGCACAATCTCCTTGCGGATCTGGACGGTGCCCACTTTCGCACCGCGGGGCTTGGTGACGTAACGAGCTCGCGTGCACGAAACCGCCACGACGCCACCTCCC
>Ga0114922_10002476_pt1 | contig 17342 bp, 19 predicted proteins | sample AartaG_FD_100975 | JGI IMG/M metagenome (GOLD analysis project Ga0114922, IMG submission 100975) | Deep subsurface microbial communities from Aarhus Bay to uncover new lineages of life (NeLLi) - Aarhus_00045 metaG | ecosystem: Environmental > Aquatic > Marine > Oceanic > Sediment | place...
GCGATAGATTGGTTCTATAAAGAAAACGACCAAAAAGGAATCTTCCCGTCATCAGAGCAAACCAGAAAATTGATATACTGTAACTCGCCCATGCATGAGAGACATTTTTCACTTTCACCAGAAACACTGGTACCCAGGATGCAAATGACAGCTCTAGCCCTACATAAGTGAAAATACCAATTATGGCCAGCCAAAAAAGTGGTGAAGTTGTAGGTCGGGCTGCAGAACTACTAGTAGATATTTGTGGTTCCCCATTATAAATGATGTTTTTATAGGGACTTCGGCGAAAGAAGAATAGGGGCAGGGGAAGAGTCACTATTGCCATCATCAGATAGACCAGGTGCCATTTGTCACTGTAGCTGAGTAACATCCCCACCGATAGGGGACCAAGTACAGCTCCTACACCAATAAAAATGTGTAGCCAATTCAAGAACTTTGCTCTTTCTTTTCCCGAGATTTCTGAAAAAAGAGAATCGACGCTGGTGTGCATTGTTCCCTGAGTAACTCCCAGGAAAAACAAAAAAGTAAGGAGCAGCCCAACAGAACGAAATAGACTGATACTCACCAACATCAGAAAAGAAAGCAAAGTAGAAATAGTAAGAAGTAGCCTGGCCCGCCGAATTTTCCAGAAGAGAGCCATAAGAATATTGGCAGCGAGGAAACCGATAGAGTGAGACACTATTGGCAGTGCAATCTGACCTAATCTTAATTGAAAAGTATCAGAAATAGGGGCTAAAAGAGGGCCATGCGATCCAAATGTTATTCCCACGCTGAGCATAACCCAACAGGAGACAGCAAACAAGTAAAAATTATTAGATTTACCCATTGTCTTAGATATTACGCTCTTTCATATAGAAGGTATTTATCTTTTGACAGACTGGTGTGGCTTGAAGTTCTATCAATTGAAAAGATATAATAGTTACAAGTACACAAAAAGTCAAGAAGTGCCGAAGGACAATTTCTTCCGTCGCTGTACTCGTATATCGTATGTCGTATTGACATATACTAGGAGGGGCTGTATGCTTTTCAAGGAAAGAGAGTTATCAGCAAAGGAAAAGAAAATATTTTTCGATGTTATCAAAGCTAAAACTGTCTGGCGAAAGTTGATAACAAAAATAATCAATCTCTGGGGCGGCAGTGTATATCTTTGCGATACCTGCTTCTACAGCTATAGACATTGTAGCTATCACCATCGAGAATATCCTAACGCTACTAAATGCAAAGATTATAGAGCCCGTTGCTAAAGGTAGGGATTGTACTGCTTTTTCATGTAATGAAACAAATGAATATAAAAAGAGACCAAGATAAATTTATATATCTGGAGGAATAGAAAGTGAAATATAGTGAGGGAAAAATAGGCAGAGTATTTGTTATAAGATTAGAAGATGGGGACACTATGCCTGAGGCAATTGAATCTTTTGCCCAGGAAAACAATGTAAGACGTGGCATGTGTATCCTGATAGGTGGGATCGGAGGAGGAAAAATTGTTGTTGGACCCGAGAATAGCCAATCAATACCCATAGTTCCTATGATTTCTGGCCTTGAAGGGGTTCATGAAATTTGTGCTGTAGGCACTATCTTCCCCGACAATGATGCTAGACCTAGACTCCATATGCACGCTGCACTCGGACGAGAAGGAAAGACCATATCTGGATGCATTCGACCTGGCATCGAAGTATGGAAACTGGGCGAAGTTATAGTTCTTGAGATTGTGGATAACAATGCCCATCGAGAGGATAGCCCAGCAGGATTCCAGATGTTGCAGCCATAAGCTTCTAAAATCTAGCCTCTTTCTTCAGAACATCGATATTACCTCTATCTCTTATCAATGTTGGGAATTATACAAATAAACTCAAAATTCTTCTCAAACGGATTTTGGAACTGGTGGAGCTCATCTGGCTCTACAAAGATACTATACCCTTCTGACACCTCGATTTCATTGCCATCCTTATCAACTACAATGCCCTTTCCGCTTTCGATATTCACCAGGTGTTCATGACTATGCCTATGCCTTTCCGAATATCCTCCCGGTAAGAGAGTAAAGTATCTCATTATGATGTTCTTTGAACCATTATCGGGGCCAATAAGAACTCTCTTCCGCATACCCTTGGTCCCCTTTAATGCAACTTCTACCTCTTTGACTTCACTGTTTCGCTTTATTCTCATATTTTCCCCCTTCTTTGCTTTTATCTTTACCAGATTCATCTTTTCAAAAAGAGACTTGATTAAAGAGAGCCGTCTTTCCATTCAACCCCTTGTGTATCTACCCATTAGTTGAGCAGAGTCAATTGTATGCTTCTTAACCTCATCCAGAAAATTTCTTTTGTCTATAGAAGAAAGCTTTTCTGTATCCAGGGCGTATATAGTAAAAAAATATCGGTGTATTCCTGCCGGAGGGCAGGGTCCTCCATATTCCTTCATACCAAAATCGTTGACAATCTCCTCAGCTCCTTCAGGCACTTCTCCTTCTGCTATCTCTGTCACTCCTGCCGATATATTTATGATGAGCCAGTGGATGAAATCTCTCCCCGGGGCATCGGGGTCAATTACTGAAAGAGCAAAGCTCTTGCTGTCTTCTGGGAACTCACTCCAGATGAGATGGGGTGAACAATCATCCCCATCGCAGGTGTAGAGACGAGGAATCATCCCCTCTTTAGGAAAACTTTTACTTTCTAGCTTCATAATAACCTCCTGCTTCCAATATTTATCATATACAGCCTAATAATAATTTTATCATTTCCAGAGGAAAAAGCAATGCCAAGAGCTGGTAAACCTTTTTTACTGAGCCTTTTCACAAAACACTTGATGAACTAGGAAATTATCCTTCGGTATTACTTGACAAAACAACTTATTTAGTATATACTGTATTATCAGAAAAAGCAGACTATTCTGAAATTACTGTTGGGAGGAACAGAAATGGTCAAAAAAAGTGAAAAGAGCCCTTGTTGCATACCGACAGATAAGAGAGCAAGCTCTTGTAAGGTTGAATCGATAATAAGTGTGGACGAGAGAGGACAGGTGGTGCTTCCCAAAGAGCTAAGAGATAAAATAAATATTAGTGCTGGAGACAAGTTAGCCGTTATAAGCTGGGAGAAAGATGGTAAAGTATGCTGCCTCTCTTTAATCAAAGCTGAAAATCTAGCAGAGATGACAAAAGACCTGCTCGGTCCGATGATGAAAGAGGCGCTGACAAAATAAGATTGACAAACAATCTAAGAGGGGAACAAAATGAAAGAGGAGACAATAAAGAAAGCAGTGAGAGAGGGTTATGCTAGAATTGCCAAAGGGGACAACTCCTGTTGTGCGCCTGTGAATTCCTGCTGTGGGAACAGGCTCCTGGCACAGACCATCAGCAAAAGGATAGGATACAGTGAGAAAGAATTAAAAGAAGTACCGGAAGGGGCAAATTTAGGACTTGGTTGTGGGAATCCGATAGCTTTTTCTTCTTTGAAGGAAGGTGAGACAGTACTTGACCTTGGTTCGGGTGCAGGATTTGATTGTTTCCTTGCTGCTAATGAAGTTGGTAATAAGGGAAGAGTAACCGGTGTGGATATGACAGCCGAGATGATTGAAAGGGCAAGAGAAAATGCGCGCAAAAACAAATACAAAAATGTAGAGTTTAGACTGGGAGAAATTGAAAATTTACCAGTTGCTGATAGCTCGATTGATATAGTTATCTCGAATTGTGTAATTAATCTATCACCGGACAAGAGGAAGGTCTTCCTGGAAGTATTCAGAGTGCTCAAGCCAGGGGGCAGACTAATGATTTCTGATATGGTATTATTGAAGGAACTCCCTGGCTATGTAAAGGACAGCATTGAAGCATACATTGGCTGCCTTTCTGGAGCAATAATGAGAAATGAATACCTGGCAGCCATGCAAGCAGCAGGATTCCAGAAGGTAGGAATAATCGATGAGACATCCCTTTCCATCGATTGTATGGCTAACGATCCAACAGTAGAGTCAATCACTAAAAATCTAAATCTTTCACCCGACAAGATAGAAGAGATTGCAGGCTCGGTGGCAAGCATAAAAGTTTATGCAGTAAAGCCCAATGGCTCGATCTGATACCCATCTACCAGATTCGATAAGAATAGAGAGAAAGGAAAAACAGAATTATAGAGGGTTTACTTTATGAAACCGAAAAGGTCTTTTCTCATATGTGAAAGAGAGGGTAGATTTTTCCTTATCTTTTCCTGGAGGGATAGGTCTATCTCAGCAAAAATCACAGACTCCTTCTCTGGAGCTTTAGCCAGAACCGTTCCCCAGGCATCCACTATCATACTCTTTCCCCAGTAACTTCTGCCCTGGGAATCTCTCCCTATCTGGTTAGGAGCAATTACATAGAATTGATTCTCTATACTCCTTGCTCTTACTAAGGTCTCCCAGTGGTCCTTACCGGTTTCCAGGGTAAAAGCAGAAGGAACAAAAACAATCTGCACTTTCTTTCTAGCCAATTTTCGATAAAGCTCGGGAAAACGAAGGTCATAGCAGATACTAAACCCAAAAATGGCCTTTGAAGTTGCTACTTTGACAACCTCATTACCTGCAGTTATCAACTCCGACTCTCGCCAGGAAGAACCATCAGGCAAAGTCACATCAAAAAGATGCATTTTCCTATATTTTGCAATGATTTCTCCCTGATGATTCAAAAAGATACTGGTGTTATAGAAAAGTCCTTTATCTTCTTCCAGAATACTCCCGCAGAGAAGATGAATTCTAAATCTTTTTGCCAGTTCTTTCAAACGATTTATTGTTGGTCCGGGAACGGACTCGCTGTTTTCCTTCTTTTCCTTAATTGTTCCGGAAAAATTAAACATCTCCGGCAAGGCTATAACTTCAGCCCCTCCTTCACTAGCAAGGAAGACAAACCGCTCTGCTTTTTTGAGGCAATTCTCTTTATTACTGCTAGAACTCATCTGAACTGCAGCTACCTTTAACATCGCACCGCCAACATTCATTTCTACCCCTACCATATTTTATTGCTCACCGTCAAAACCAGCTCCTCTTTGCTATCAAATCCTCATCTATCCCTATTCTTTCAGATAATATTACTTTGTCAAATACTAATTATGGTTGACAGCTATTCAATTTTACTCTAACTTGTCTATGAAATATGCAGTGGGGAAGGTTTGATTAATGAAATATAAAGCCGTTATTTTTGATCTCTTCGGGACCCTGATTGATATGTTTCCCTTAGCGGAGTACCACAGTACGCTGTCAGAAATGGCCTCTATTCTCGCCGTATCGTCTGAGGATTTTACACGCTTATGGCTGGAAACAGTCAATGAGCGATTTACAGGAGCTTTTCCCACCCTGGAATCTAACATTGAACATATCTGTCAGGTCATTGGGGTGCCCTTAGAAGACTCTCATATCACAGAAGCTGTTCGCATACGCTGCGAATTTACACGGCGTATGTTCAAACCCCGACCTGATACTATCGAGAGCTTAATCCAGTTTAAGGAAGTAGGCTGTAAGATAGGACTGGTTAGCGACTGTTCATCAGAGGTTCCTGATCTCTGGCCAAATACACCCTTTATCTCGCTGGTCGATGCTCCTATTTTTTCATGTGCAGTTGGCTTCACAAAACCTGATCCACGCATCTATCGCCTTGTATGTAAGCGATTAGCAGTAATGCCGCAAGATTGCCTTTATATAGGCGACGGAGGTAGCAACGAATTGACCGGCGCCTCCCAAATGGGCATGCACACCGTTCTTATTCGTGCGCCCTACCAAGACGGCTATGATTTTTGTCGTGCTGATGCAAAGAGATGGCAGGGGCCTGTAATCTCAAGATTGAAAGAGGCCCTGGCATTCATAGGATGATTACAATCTTGGTAATAGTGCCTATAATAGAAAAGTTTCTTTGACACAATTTATTTTTTGGTTAATATAGTAATAAAGGAAGAGTTTGCTTCGGCTTCGCCTGGCAACCGCTTTGCTCTTGGCAATGACATTAGGTAGTTTTGTTCGGAAAAGAGAAATGTCCTCGTTTCAATGAATGCTTGGCTTCCAATTTCTGGCAAGAAGTTCAAGAGAATTTTTGGAAAAGACTAAAGCAAGCAACCATCAAAAATGTAATCAAAGGAGGGAAACAGAGTGCAAGAAAAAGTGGAGAATGCCCTGGCTAAAGTAAGATCATTCTTACAAGCCGATGGGGGCGATGTAGAGCTGGTTGAAGTAACCGAAGAGGGAGTGGTCCGGGTAAAACTCACCGGAGCCTGCAGCGGCTGTCCTATGGCCTCTATGACTTTGAAAACAGGAATTGAAAAAATCCTCAAAGAAGAGGTTCCTGAAGTAAAAAGAGTAGAAGCAGCCTGAGGGAGGTTATGATGGAGGGTTATCGCTGTCCCGGTCAATCTCATCGAAATATCAAGGCGGAGCTCCACCAATGCCCCGCCTGTGGCTACCAGGTGGAAATTTTTTCAGATGAGTTAATGGTACGATGTCCTGGTTGTAATAGAGAAGTCTATGTAAAGAAGAATCCTTCCTGTATTGATTGGTGTAAGGCTGCTGAAAAATGCTTAGGACAGGATAAATATAGAGAGTTAAAAAAGCGAAATAACTAAGGACGAGCAAGGGATGATAACCACATAAAAATTGGCAGAAAATATGGTCTGGCTGACTAAGAAAATACATTCCTAGCCCATTTATCACTGATAGTTGACATCTAATAAAAAAAATGATAGTTTTAGCGCAGTAAATAGTGGAACAGAGATAGGAAATAGTAGAAGACAAGAATAAAGAGGAGACAAGGACTATGAATATAAAATGGAAAAAATGGGCAGTTTTGGCACTTTTTCTTTCAGTTCCATTTCTGAGCGGCGGAACAATGGAAGAAGGATGCTTCAAACCTGAGGAAATACAAATACCACTTGCTCCCAGCAACCTTGGGGCTACTCGGCTGTCCTGTACTGAGATTGAGCTCAGCTGGTCCTGCAATTTGCTTTCTAATTCTCCATACGTAGCTGGCTTTCATGTGTACAGAAAGTGTGGTGATGGCGAATATGAGCTGATAGCAGATACTGATCGTTTCGACAAGTTCTTCACCGATAAAAATGTTCCCCCGGGAGTAACTTGTACTTACTATGTTACTGCTTATAACAGTGCGGGTGAGTCAGAGCCATCAAATGAAGAAAGTGCTTGAGGGTTATTCTGATTCAATCAAACCTCGTCCTCCAGGTTAGGTTTTGCTCGCAGTTCTTTTTTCTGAGCCTGCAGTCTCTTTTGCTCAAGCATCTTTTTCTTGGCGCGTCTTGAGCGTCTCTGTTTTGCCCGGCGGATTTTCTGACGGCGCTTCTCTTCTTCGCTTTCTCTTCCCAGAATGTGATTCTTAATCTTGCGCACCAGCTCCCGCCTGGCTAAGAAACGGTTCAGAGCCTGTGAGCGAGCTTTTTGCATTTTAACTTCAAATCCACTGGGTATATGTTTTAGATAGACACAGGTAGCTACCTTGTTAACATTTTGCCCTCCCGGGCCACTGGCACGAATAAACTTCTCAAGCAAATCCTCTTCACATATATTAAATTTTCGCATTTCCTTTTCTAAGGCCCTTTTCTTCTCCTCACGTACGCCAAACTTGAGCATTTGTTATCTTTCTGAGCAATTTCTCTCATCATACCATACTTTCCTCTAGGCGGTCAAGAAGTGCCGAAGGACAATTTCTTCCGTCACTGTTGTTGGTTATATTTGTTAATTGGTTAATTCCCCTCACCCTATCCCTCTCCCCAAGGGGAGAGGGAACGAGTATTGAGCGCCATTTACTACTTATTGCTTATTACTCACCACTCACCAATTAACTACTCACTATTCACGATTTAGGCATTTTGACAAAAAGCTCTATTTGCCCTATATTTCAAATACTAAGAGAATCAAAGTGAAAACAGCAATAATCTATAGCGATGAGCTAAAAAATTATGATTTTGGGCCAGGACATCCCTTTAGGGGCGATAGATTTGCTTCTTTTTTCCAGTTATATGAGGAAAAACTAGGGAAGAATAAGAATTTTCAATTGATAAAGAATAGGGAACCGGCCAGTGATGAAGAGCTCAAATTCTGGCATACACAGGAGTATATCCAGGTAGTAGGGGCTGCTTCTTCTGGTATAACAATACCTCATCTATATCAATTCATCTCTCAAGATAATGTAAATCCAATCTCAGGAAAATTTCCCCAAGACATAGAAAGAGCAGCACGAATAATAGTTAGAAACTCTATACTGGCTCTCGATTTTGTCCAAGAAAAAAGAAGTGAAAAAGCAGTTAATATCGGAGGTGGACTACATCATGCTAAATCTGGCTATGGAGAGGGATTCTGTATCTATAATGATGTTGTAATCGCTGCCAGGTATGCCAGGAAGAAATATAACTTAAAAAGAATATTGATTCTTGATACTGATGCTCATGCAGGGAATGGAACCTGTGAGGCTTTTTATTCTGACCCAAATGTCTTGTTTATCGACTTACATCAAGGTGGAATTTATCCGGGAACTGGCTTCATTGATGAAATTGGTCAGGGTAGGGGAGAAGGCTTTACCATAAATTTACCCTTAGCCGCCGCAACCGGCAATAAATCATACGAACTGATTTTTGATGAAATAATTGTTCCTCTGGCCAAGGAATATAAACCAGAAATTGTTATTCGATATGGCGGCTCTGACCCACATCCCAGTGATCAAATAACTCAATTAGGATTAACCTTAGAGGGCTTCAAAATGATAGGTAGTAAGGTGAGGGAAATATCCAGGCTCTGTGAAAACAAATCTGTTGATTTAATCTGCTCTGGCTATAAGCCAGATGTTCTGTCAAAAGCCTGGCTCTCCTTGATAACCGGTCTAGCCAACGTTGAAGTTGAACTTGAAGAACCGCTATTAGAGACCAAGGAAGGTCAAAATCTCGCAAAGACAAAAGAGTTAATAAGAAGAGTAAAAGAGAATTTGAAGCCACACTGGAAGAGTATGAATAATTAATGAGCAAAAGTCATCTAATACTAAAAACTTGGCAAAATTCCTCTTTTTTGTTATCATCAAAACAAGTAGATACCCTATAATCAAAATAATAAAATGGTAAATAGGAAGACAATCGCTATCGCCAACCAAAAAGGGGGGGTGGGAAAGACCAATATCACTTTTAATCTCTCTGGCGCTTTGGCAGAAAGAAAGAAAAGAATCCTCCTTATTGATTTAGACCAACAGGGCAACCTTTCCTCGGCTCTGCTAAATAATATTTACAATCTCAATACCACCATAGTAGATATTCTCTTAGATGATGCTATTCCGGTTACACAAGTCATCCAAAAAACTTCTTTTCCAAATATAGATATTATCCCTTCTAATATTGATTTAAGCAGAATAGACACTCAGCTAGCTGCAGAGCCAGATGCCCAATACTTTTTAGTCGACAAACTAAAAGAAATACGGGACAGCTACCATTATATCTTTATTGACTGTCCACCGAGCTTAGGCCTGGCAACAAGGATTGGTCTGGTGGCTGCCGATGAGGTTATAATACCTCTCGAATGTCACGAGTGGGCAGTAAAAGGAACAGCTTACCTGAGAGGCGCTATAGCCAAGATACGGAAAAGAGCAAATCCTAAACTTAAAATTATGGGATATCTCATAAACAGGTTTGATGGAAGGCGAAAACTGGAAGAGATCTACCGCGACACTATCCTGGAAAGCTTCAAGGGCAAGGTCTTCAAAGTGCATCTAAAAAACAGTGTTAAATATGCTGAAACAGCTACCTTTAAAATGCCCATAACCAGCTACTTACCGTCATCAGAGCAAGCAGAAGAATACCGTAAATTAGCCAGGGAGATACTAGGGTATGGCTAGAAAAAAAGAGGCTCTTTTAAGAAAGTTTGCTCTGGATACCTTTGCTTCTTTTCCTGAGCAAGTCGAAGAAACTGAAAATGAGCGAAAAGGAATTAGAGAGGGAACAAAAGGGCTCTACGGTGCCCGTATAATTGACATATCCAGAATAAAGTGTGATTTTGCTCAACCCAGAAAAAGCTTTGATAAAAAAGGGCTTAAGCAGCTGGCAGCATCAATTAAAGAATATGGAATTATCCAGCCAATTAACGTAGAGTACATAGAGAGTCAGGATTACTTCAGGGTTATCAACGGACAACGCCGCTATGAGGCAGCCAAATTGGCCGGAATTTTGGAGATCCCCTGCATTATCAAAAACATAAATAAGCATCTCAGACTGATTCATCAACTGGTTGAAAACATCCAGAGAGAGGACCTGCCGGCTTTGGAGGAAGCAGAGGCTATCCAGACCTTAGTTCGCAATCGAAGAATAGAAAACCCTCATTATTCCCAGAGGGATGCATCACGAGAGCTGGGTCTTCCCAAAACCTACGTTAACGAAATGCTCACCCTGCTCAAGCTCCCTGAAGATATAAAAAGGGATGTCCGAACATCGGACGCTTTCCCCAAATCATTATTATTATTGCTTATCAGACAAGGAAATGAAAAAAACATAAGAGAGTTTTATAAGCAAATAAAGGAGAGAAAGTTAACTGTCCGAGAACTAGAAACAACTCTCAAAAAATCAAAAAATAGAAGAGGGCGGCCTGGGTACTACCAATACATATTCCAGGCTCCTGAAAAACAATTCACTCTTATCATTAAATTCAAAAAAGCCAGAGTAGACCAATCCGAGATATTCAACGCCCTTTCCCAGGCACTCCATAGTCTAAAACAGGAAAAAATATAGTCCAACCTCACTCATAACTCCTTATTTCTTGTTTTTTGCTAAAAACACATACTCTGTTCTTTTGCTCTCTTTTTGCCCTGTACATAGCCTGATCAGCCTGTTCGATTACATCTTTTCCTGGCTGATATTGAGCCACTCCAATACTAACCGTTATCCCATAGTCAAGAGATAACTGCTGCTCTACGTTTTTCCTCAGTCCCACTGCTACTTCCCAGGCTTTTTCTTTTCTTGTCTGAGGCAGTAAGACAATAAACTCTTCCCCCCCATATCTGAACGCCGAGTCTTTTTCTCTAAGTTGACTATTGAGTATTTCCGAGAATTTCTGCAATAATTGATCGCCAGACCGGTGTCCATAGACATCATTATGATGTTTAAAATTATCTATGTCGACATATAGCAGAGAAAACGCATCCTTATACCTCTTACTTTTTTCTGTTTCTTCCCCCATTTTCTTGTATAGATAACGGGTATTGTAAAGCCCGGTAAGATAATCGGTGTAGATGAGGCGCCTTAATTCCCTTTTCGCTCCTTCTATTCCAGTAATGTCCTGAGCCACACATAGAAGACCTACCATATCTCCTTTGTTCTCTTGCAGAACAAAAGCATTGCAAGATAATATCCTTTGAGTACCATCTTGCCTTGAAAGAGAGTGTATGTAGCAATTAGGCAATTGCTTTCTTTGAAGTTTCTTGAAGACCTCATGGCCATACACTCCCCATTCTTCAGGAGCAAGATGTTTAAGCCAGTTTTTTCCCACAATCTCTTCCTTTTTACGTTCAAGTATTCTAGTACCTTTTTCGTTAATGTATGTTACCTTTCCCACCGTATCCACAATCGCAATAAGTGCGTTTGTTGCCTCAACTAACCTGTTCAAAAAATCTCTCTCCTTTTGGAGTTCTTCTGATTTCACTGATTCTCCTTTATCTTCACAATCTGTTCAGATAGCCATCTTTATTAAACTTCAAAAAATGAGGAACAACTAGATCTACAAGGGAGGGGTCAAATTGTCTCCCTTTTACTTTTATTATCTCTTCAATAGCTTGTATAGAAGATAATTTACTTCCATAACATCTTTGGGTAGTCATGGCATCATAGGTATCTATTATGGCAAAAAGTCTGGCCGGAAAAGGAATCTTTTTGCCGGCAAGACCTTCTGGATATCCCTTGCCATCATATCTTTCGTGGTGATGCAAAACAATACTAAGCCCCTCCTTCAGGAAGGTAGTCGGACGAAGGATTTGATAGCCGATAAGGGGATGTTGTCTCATTTTCTTAAGTTCAAAAAGGGCAAGCGATTCCTTTTTTTTCAAAATACTTTCCTCAATTCCGATTTTACCAATATCGTGAAGCTCCGCTGACCGTTCATAGGTAGTCAATTTGAGAGCAGGGATACCAATCCTCTCCCCAATCGCTACTAGAAGTTCTGAAGTTCTCCGGGAGTGTTCAGCTGTATAAGAGTCCTTAGCATCTACGGCCAAAACAAGAGCCCGGGTAGTAGCTTTATAATTAAGACTGATGGCTTTGCGTAACTTCTGGATCATTTTAGCCTTTTTCAGAACCTGATTTCTTTTTTGCAAGGCTCTCTCAGCAGCCTCCAGCACCTCATTTTTGCCAAAAGGTTTAACAATATAATCAAAGGCTCCGGAACGAAGAGCCCGTAAACTGGAAGAAAAATCCGGATAGGCCGTTATGATAACCACTTCTACCTGAGGTTTTATTTTCTTCATTTTTTCTGCGAACTCCAGACCATTCATAGAAAACATCCTTATGTCCGTAAAGATAAGCTCCGGCTCCAGAGCAACATCAGCCAGAGCTTCCTCCGGGCAATCAAAAGTAAATACTTGATATTTGTCTTTCAGAACCATTTTCATTGATTCCCGCACACCTTTCTCATCATCTACCACAAAGACTACTCTATCTTTATTTCCCAATTCGAGAGCTCCTTTATTTCTAAAGGGGAAGTCCATAACGAGGAAGATAGACTGCCATAGTGACCCCTTTCTTCAGCTCATTAATAGGAACTATACCACCCCCATGTTCCTCAATAATATTGCGAGCAATAGTCAACCCCAGACCTATGCCTCTGTTTTTGGTGGTGAAGAAAGGATCAAATATCTTACTATTATCCATATTTTCCCCCGGCAGGCCTGGCCCGTTATCTTTAATTTCTATTTTCACATACTGTGAGGGTTTCCCGCAGTCCATTTTTTCTGGGATTCTGAGCGAAAGATCCTCCGGTAAGCTGTCTGCACTAGCACAGTTGATATCTATTCTTGGCGTCTGCTCTGTTACTGTCTCAATACCATTACTTATAATATGACTCAGAGCTTCAATCATTCTCGTCTTATCCACATAGACTTGCAGGTTTGCTTCCTTACAGACAGTACTTAACTGTATCAGCTCATTTCTGGACTTCTTCTTGATCTTTTCCAGGGTTTCAGTCACTAAATCAGGTAATGATTCAGCGGTTTTATCCAGACGTAGAGGTTGACTGAAAAATGTCAAACGCTCGATAAAACTATCTATTCGTTCAATTTCTTCTGTCACTATGGGAAATAGGCTCTGCCGAAATCTCTCATCAGGGTATTTTGAAGGTAGGAGTTCAGCCAAGGACCTAATGGGAACTAAACTATTTCTCAACTCATGCGAAAGGCTGACTGCTACCTGGGCAAGAAGGTCTCTTTTGTGTGCTTCTTCCTCCTCTTTCTGCAGACACTTGACCGGGGTAAGGTCTGTGAATATCATCACACTCCCTGAGACCTTGCCCCCAGAACCCTTTATCTGGCTGGTACTGACACCCAATAACCGTTTTATGGCTGGAACATAAACTTCTTTCCTTTTATAAATGATAGCCTGGCTGAGAGTTGAAAACAGAAGATCGCCCAAAGGCGAGGGGAATGTTCTTATGTCTCTACCGGCTAAACTTGTACATCCATCAAGATTTAACACTTTCTGGGCCCGGGGATTACAGGTTGTAATCTTCTGTTCCTTATCTATACTTATTACACAACTGGTAGCATCTTTAAGAATATTCTCAATATACTCTTTCTGATAACACATTTCCTCGTAAAATAAAAGATTCTGTATAGCAAGTCCAATTTGGTTGCCAAGTAAGAAAACTTGCTTGATTTCCCTTGCAGACATCTCCTCTCCGGTGATTTTCACTCCAAGACCCACCATACCTATCAGCTCACCCTGAGGAGAGAGGGGAACTACAACGTTGGACTGAATAAGCTTCATCTCCTGTTTTATTTCGTAGGCCCTTCGAAAATCGGCTCGCAGAACACTGTCTCTGGTCACTGCTGTTCCTTCTCTGACAAGAAACTTCACCAATCCACGCTGAGGATGAAGTTGAACGTATTCTTTGACCTCCTCTGTCATTCCCAGGCAGGCTCTTATCACATATGTTTTTCTTATCCTATCCTTCAAAATAAAACAAAGTCGTGCTATTCCGAACATCCTATTTATAAGGTCAAGAAAAAATTGCATCAGTTCATTTATATTGTAGCCGTGGCCTAAGAAGCGTGACATTTCCTCCAAAAATTTCCACTCCTGTGGGGAGAAGGTTCTCTCTTTTTCAGGAGATAAAAGAGAAGGAGACAATTCTCTGGTCAGCTTCTCATCTTCCATCCTGGAAGCCAGTACTTTCTTTTCCATCTGTTCCCTTATCACTGGAAGAAGAGAAGTGATATCTTTCTCTGAGTCTATATATTGGGTAAGTCCTGTCTGTCGTGCTGCTTGGACTATCTCTTTCTTTACCTGCTTCCCTACACCGAGAATAACCATCGAATCATCGCACTCCTTCACTCTGGTAATAACATTAAGACTCTCCCATTCCAGGGAAGAAAAATCAACAATCACAAGCTCTACCAGGGGAACAAGACTATCAACTTTCTCTCCCCTATCACATACGAGAATGAAATACTCCGGTCCCAAAAGATGACTTATAAAGTCCTTCTCTTGTTCTTTATGGCTTATAAGAAGTAGATTGCCCATAAATTCTTCTCTTTTCCTTAATAAAATGAGTTTTATTCTCAGGGATGGGCAGCAAGATGGTAAAACTTGCTCCTGAGTCGGTATTTCTCACCTTTATCTCTCCCTGATGAATCTGGATGATTTTGTAACAGATGTAAAGCCCTAAGCCCGAGCCCTGTTGTTTGGTGGTGAAAAAGGGATCAAAGACCCTGTGCAGACAATTTCGGGGGATCCCACTTCCTTCATCGGTTATGCTGACTTCCAGTAGTGATTTTCCCGTATTTCTATCTTTTTTCTTGCAGGTAGAAATATTTATCTTTCCTCCCTGGGGCATAGCTTGAATCGAGTTGACAAGAATATTAGAGAAAGCTTCTTTCAGGCTCTGTGGATCAGCCCATACCAGGGGGACAACTCCCTGATGGTTTAGCTCTATTCTCACCTTTTGCTCCTTCAACTGAAGGGCAAGAGGAGAGAGCACATCTTCAATTGCCTCTTGGATAGAGACCATCTCATATTGAGCCGCATCAACCGAGCCCAGGTTAAGCATTCGGGTAATCAGACTATCGATTCTCTCTATTTCTCCTGAGACCAGGGAATGAAATTTGTTTCTGAACTCCTTATCCTCAAATTTTTCCGGAAGTAACTCGGTGAAGGTTCTGATGGAAGAAAGAGGATTTTTGATTTCATGGGCCAATTGTGACACCATAGACCCTACGCTAGCTATTTTTTCAGTTTGTCTGATTTTTTCCTCTAATCTTCTCACTTCAGTGAAATCAGTAAGAATAACCACTACTTCGCCCTTTTTTTCCGTCTCATCTATAAGAGATACATTCAAATTAACTACCACGGCGTCGCTTTGTCCGATTTTCAATGTAAGTTGGGGAATAGAAGCAGGTTTTCTGGTTTGCCAGCACTTGAGAATAATCTCGCTGAGGGAAGAGGGCAATACTTTGGCTGTCTTTCCCAGCACTTCCTTGCAGGGAAGTCCAATCATCTCCTCCATTTTGCGATTGAAAGTGGTAATTTGCCCATCTCTATTGACCACTATAAGTCCACTATCTACGTTGTTCACTATACGTTCATTGTATTCTTTCATCCTCTGGATGCGTGAAAATAACTGAGCATTAGCAAGAGCCATAGCAGTCTGGTCGCTAAAAAGGGTTAGTGCTTGAAGTTCATAAGGAGAGAACAGGTCTCCCGACCTTTTTTCTCCCAGGAAGAGACATCCCTTAAGGAAATCTTTAGAAAATAGAGGGATGACCAGGGAAAAATCACTCTTCCTCAATCTATCTTCCAGGTTATCTTCATTTTCAGTGTTTTTAAAAAGAGGGAGAATCTCTTCTCTAAGCAGGAGCCGCCTGTCCTTTTCTAACAAGTCAATAAGAGTTGAGCCTTGATTCAAAAAGATATCTTCGTTAAGCCAGGGTTTATCTTTCCTGTCTCCAATTTTGTCTTCCAAATAGTAGTTGCCGTTCTTTCCTCCAGCCAGCCATAGAGCTCCCCAATTCACATCAGTTGTCCGGACCACCGTCTGCAGAGAAAATCTGGAGAGAGTTTTGTTGTCTAAGATGGTCAGAAGCTTCTGGCTCGCTCTGGTCAAGTTATCGTAAGAGGTTCGAGCCCGTTTGAAAATTAAATTTTCTATCAATTGCTCTAATTTTCTGCGCAAGGGCACTAATACAAGCACCAAAAAAAAGCAAAAACCCAGGATATAAAGAAACAGCTTCAAGTTAGGAGCTATCGGTTGATAGAAAGTAATCAATGTAAATCCTATGAATAGCAAAAGGGAAAAAACAAGAACAGTAATGGTGGAGTAAATTAATCCCTTGCTCACAATTGTGCGTATGTCCATCAGTCGGCGTTTAAGTAGAGCATAGGCCAGAATTATCCCATAGCTCGGAACTACCAGAATTCCCAGGGGAGGAAGATTGATACCATAAATAGGGAGAAAGGTAGATATTCCTCCTCCCAGTCCCAGAATAGATGCCACCAGGCAATATCTTATTTGATTCTTCCGAAATCCTGAACTGTTTTTCAGAGCCTTGCCCATCAAGAAATATCCATATACTATTAGGGAGAAAAACATCACACTGAATACGCTATAAACCGGTCCCGGTATCACATGATAACCCATTACCTCCTTGTAAGTGATCCCAGTTATCGATAGCCTGGTAAAACTGAGTGATCCCAGAATTGAACCAACAAGATAAAACAAAGTTAACTGTCTTTTCCGACGGGGAACCTCACCCAATAAGATAAACACGAAGTGAACAAAAGTTACCGGAATAAAAATCCCTGCGAAATGGGAAAAGCGAAGCCAGAAAATTTGAGGATGAGGAGAAGTGTGGAAAATAAAGAGGCACAAAGCCCAAAGTCCACCGGCTCCATTCACCAATATAAATAATAATTTCTTCTCCTCTTCACGAGCTTTGATATAGCCAATAAGAGCTACCAAGAAAGAGGAAATAACTACCGCCAGTAGACCATAATGATAAATAGTAGAATACACTATGACAACCTATTTACTATGATACAGGTATTGTGTCCCCCAAACCCGAAAGAATTGGACATTGCAGTATCTATCCTGGCTGCCCTGGCTTCATTAGGAGTATAATCGAGGTCACACACAGAATCAGGAAATTCATA